>Ga0224511_10001067_pt1 | contig 15600 bp, 10 predicted proteins | sample SF_May12_sed_USG_2_FD_169988 | JGI IMG/M metagenome (GOLD analysis project Ga0224511, IMG submission 169988) | Sediment microbial communities from San Francisco Bay, California, United States - SF_May12_sed_USGS_8_1 | ecosystem: Environmental > Aquatic > Marine > Sediment | place: USA...
CGACCTTTATTGCAATCATCTAGAGCCGCATTATAAATTGTGCGTAATATAATATTATCACTATCTATAAGTTTAAACCAATACTGGATTAATTTAACAGAGACATTTAAACACCTCATATCACGTTGGTTAAATTATATAAGGGTGTAATAAACATGCATAATTATTATTATTAAATAGCTCACGTGGTCCTGTTCGCAGTTGATGACGGAAGTGCAGTGGTGAGGATCGGACACGTGGGTGCAGTTGAAACACCGGCGGCCCGGCAGCTGGTCCACGTTGTCTGGAAACACATACACGTGCGCTCACGTTAAACAGACGGTGTGCGATCATGCCAATAATTATTTACGATCATGTAAATAATTAAAAACTCAATAATCGTCTAGAAGATACACAAGTAAGTGTACCGTTTACAAAACTTAATGCCGAGAAATTCAGCAAACGCATTGCGCGATTAGCAAGAAAGCACTTGCTGCCCTTTTATAACGTCTTTGGTACGACGTGCTTCGGGATCGAACCATTGATTTTATGCCCCAAATGCTTATTTCCTCATTTTTTTTCTGCTCGCTTCGCTCGATATTTAATTTTAAACACAATTTTAAAAAGACTGTGGCTAAAAACCTCCTTATAATACAATAAATTATCATATAACCATCAACATGTTAAATGATTTACGGTTGAACCCTTAAAAACGTCGTTTGCCTAGTGACGTGACATTTGTTACCGTTTACGGCATAGGTGCTGGACATTTTCGGTAAGATACAACATGTATTTAAGTATTCATGTGTTTTATTTCTGTTTGTTTTGTTATTTATTTATCATGCTAAGTAATTGAGAAATACCTTTCGAAAACTAATGGGTATGTTGTTTTAAAACGTAAATGTTATCCATTATACACTCACCCTAATTTCCAACGCCCTCTGAATTCATCTGGCGATATCTCGTAGGAATAGTATTCGATTGTTGCGAAATTCACCAGTTATACAAATCAAAGTATTTTACGTTATATTGTGTGTTTTTCAAAAACATACCCTAACGCAGTTTTGAGAAATTCACAAAACTGCGACCGTAATTTCAGTACAAATTTAACCGCAATAAACGTATTAAACTGTGTTTAAAAAATAAAATGTACATAAAATTTTATCCTTACAATAATTTACCATTTAAATAATTTCATTCTTAATGTTTATGTTACCATGGTAACGATTTTACATATAAACGTTTGCGCCTAAAAGGCGCAACGATATGCATTCAATTCAGCACAAAACCGACCAACAATTTCAGCCGCGTTTCTTAACATTTCCATTTGGTAACATACTTTATTTGAACATGCCTGTGCTGGAAAAGTCACATTTAGGCGATTTTGGCGCACCTATTCTTTGCACTTTCGGTCTGTGCGGGATGTTTTCATTGATGTTTAAGTGACGAGCTAATAAAATCCAGCATAATAATTGCCTGTGGATTGTCAATTTAAGATAAGATATATTTTTATCTACTATTCTGGGCTTATTGTAATTAACAAAAACAGCAGGCGTCGTAGAAAACGAGGTCATAGTTCGTGACGTCATCAATGTAAAACAAACGCTTTCAGAATTAGATTTTGTCCGGAAAAAGTATTTGTTTGATTGTTTGTAATGCATTTATGTTATATATGGAAGATTAAAAGAATTTTAAGCAACCCGTGCTAAAATAAGCTTATTTTGAATTTGCAACATTAATAAACGTCAATTGCGCGTTATAAAGACCTTCTGCGCGTGCATAAGCTTCTGCCATTAGTTGATAATTTTTGTGTTTTTTACATTCATCTTAAAATTCTTAATCATTTACAATAAATTTTTATACATTTTAAAACAACGATGGCTAGCGTAGGGACGTAAGGTCAAAATCACATGTGACGTCATAATGTCGCCGAAGCTTTCTGAATTTCAAAATTTTAAAAATAATTTTAAAGACGCTTTGTTAAAGTATATTGTATTGAAATTTCATAACTTTACATGATACATTAACTATTCAGTGTCAAATTGAAAATGGGGGCGTTGGAAATTTGTTTAAGTGTACATCCGTAAAAAATGTGGGCCTGTATTCGTCGTGACCAAAATACCGGTAAGCGTTAATTTACCAATGCAGTCAGAATGTAGACACTCTGATGGATAATCTGCACGTACAAAACTTTTTAAAACATAAAATAACTTAAACTTACAAAATGATAATACGATGAGTGTGTTTAAACTATTTCTGTGACAGTGGGACATGGTCACATGTTTAGAGGATTAAACAATTTGTGAAGGTTTTGAGCCAATGTTTGTAAATATTCAAAACAAACAAATGATAACATATTTGAAATCGCAAACACATCAGACGAAAGCGTTAGAGGTTTTTGACAAATGCTCTGTAAGCAGATTAAATATTGTGTAAATGAAGCAAGGATGGTGAGTGCAAATATTTTATCTAAATATAACTTGATATAAGTGAAGATGTAACATGCATTTTAACCCGATTGTACAAACAAACACAGACAACGAGGCCAATGGGTCGTATTTGTTTTCAAACCTGTTAGGCGCGATATTTGCGCTAAAATATGTTTTGAAATGTTTCATATGGACTTTGTGACGGACATTAAAGTACATTTTTTATTCTTACAAAGTAACTATGCAAGACAAATACAAAAGACATGTGTAGTCCCTAGCCGGAAACTCGCGCGTTCGTGGGGGGGATGGGGGTTGTAGCATGTATGTATAATAAGAACATTACTTCCAGTAAATGAACACGATTTCTGAAACATCTTAAATTTAACTTTAAACCTTCAAATTACGTATATTTGAAGATGGCATTTAGCATTGTTCTAATTGCACAATCTTGCGAACACAGCTAGATAAGTTTACAGACATGTACACAAAACATATAAATACAGATTAGATCTTATGTTATGCAATGCAGTCGTAGTTTGATACTTGTTTTCAAATCTGATTTACCATTCAATTACTTTATTGTAATAATTGCATTTAAACTCATTTGATAAGATACCAATCATACGTCGTAAAAAGTGCTTTGCTATGTGGACATATAAAAGTTCACGTACATTTATCAGGACACCCGTACATGTTGCAGAATTCTCCGTCACAGCAATGGTGGCACGTGATGTCGCGGTTGTTGAAATCAGGTGGCGTCACATCTGTGACGTCACGGGCATGACGTCTCCTCATGACGTCACGCTTCTCACGAGTCCCCGATTCTTCGTTGTAACAACCGATTCCATCACAGTGCTGTTTTTGTCATAAAGAAAACAATTGATCACATATATGTTAACACAAACATCTAAATCTACCATTTAAAGATAAATATTTCAAGATTTTCTTCAATGAACTAAAGGTTACTTAAGTCACAAAAATGTGTACACATACATAATTTTATATTGTTAATGATTAAAGTCCAACCTCTTTCAGCCGACATCCGGCGTTGATGACGGTCTCGCCGCCCGCGTCCGTCTCCTCCTCGACGTAACACACTTCCGTCTGTCGGTCACACACCGCGACGCCCGTGCACGCCGCGAAGGACGTCACTTTATGGCACGCCGCACACTTAAACACCTGGTGCGGCGGGAGGATGTCTGAAGGAAAAGTAGTTTGCTTTTTTATCCGGACATACATGTAGATTACTTTTTTCTTTACATCTGTATTTTTGTTTTTACATCTGTGACGCTATGAAAGACGTACCCTTGCATTGGTGAAAGTATTACAGCCATTTAGAAATAGCTAGTCCGGTGGTAGACTGGTACCCTATTCGTAGAAACTGCGTCAGAAGGTACCAGGTCAGTCCGGTGGTAGATTAGTACCCTTTTTGTTAAAATGACGTTATAAGGTACCAAGTCAGTCCGGCGGTAAACTGGTACCCTATCGTAGAAGTTGCGTCATAAGGTACCAGGTCAGTCCGGCGGTAGATTAGTACCCTATTTGTTGAAATGACATCATAAGGTTCTAGGTCAGTCCCGCAATATACTGGTACCCTATTTGTAAAAGTTGCATCATAAGGTACAAAGTCAGTCCGGCGGTAGACTGGTACCCTTTTTGTAGAAATTACATCATAAGGTGCCAGTCAGTCCGGCGGTAGACTGGTACCCTATTCGTTAAAATGACGTCATAAGGTACCAGGTCAGACCGGCGGTATGTACATTGCATGAAACGGAAAACATGCTGCGAAAAAGGCATAACTGAAAATGCACTCCTACCAATTCTTAAAGTGCTTACAGGGAGAACGTTACAATTACCTGCTTGGCATTCCGACACCAAATACAGCAACAGAAAACCTGAAACACAAAACAATATCTACACATGCTCAAGTTCACGTGTATATATTCAGAAATAAGCTAAATGAACTGGTGGTACACTTACTGAAACTATATATTTAGTATTGGTATATATATGAAAATGAATAATGAATTGTATTTACTGTCGAATGGCAAAAAGTTACACAGGCCTATAATTATGAAGATCTTTTAAGAAAACAAAACAACGGCAGTCCGATTGTTTGTTTTTTAGCTAAATATCGGTTTTCGGGATAAATCGTTTAACGATAATTCATATGGGACTAAGGCCGATATTGCGTGTCTCCGAATCATAATCCGGATCCGAGTATCCGTATCCGGACAAAAAACTTAAAACGTTGAGGGTATTCCAGACATATCCGTGTCCGTAAACAGCATCGGGAAAATAGCTTGGTGATCTTTTTTATCCAGATACAGACGGTCCAACGGCCCACGAAAACCATTCAGCAAGATCAGGGGTTTAAAAGACATTGTATGGAGTGTTTTTCACTATTACTAATTTGTTGCTACTTTGCAGTTCAATAAAAAAATGTCTAAATTGTTGTAGTCGTAATTTTGTGATTAATTGGCCAACTCGCATTTACTTTCTCTTAATATAAAAACAAATGCACATTTAGTATCTAATCCATCATACCCATGCACGGGACACGCATATAAGATAAGAACGTTTACTCAATGACACTTTAATCAGCAATTAGGTGACAGAGCTAGGTTCACTAACACCCAAAAATGGCCTAAATAACAGAAGAAGATAAACTGGCTTATTGCAATTAAATGTATTTGTTTACTCAAAGATTCATCTTAAGTTGATGCAGTTATGAAGCAGAACAGAAATAATCCTCTTTCGTAGGAGAATTGCAACTTTCAGTGATTTTTTTGCAGTTTAATTAAACAAAAATGCATTTTTATATCATAAGGAACATAATGTATATTTGCCAGTGGCACACGCGTTGGCTGATATTTCAACATTACTGTTAAACACTCTTAGCTTGGTATTTCAAAAATAATATATTTTAATCTCATTTAAATCTAAATATAGTATTTGTCTCTAAATGATTTAACTAAAATGCTTTTTTATAAAAACAAATTATGTTTAATATAATATTATTTCAAATATAAAAATACTAATATTTTTGTATATTCTTTTTATTTAAAGGTAGCTTGCAATGTCCTTATAATTTTTTAATACAGTGAACCCGGTTACTCACTACAGAGTAATAAAAAGAAAACTTAGATCTTTTAAGTACATTACAAGCAAACCTTACAGTATAAGCTGACAAGTTTGTGCATAATACGTAATGTCTTTATTGAATGAGCTTTTTGTTTGCTTTTTAAACTCTAGGAGCATTTATTATAACTGTTGCCATGGTTATCACAAAAAGAACATAACTAAATATTTTCACTTTCTTAATATCATAACATGATTGTTTATCATAGTATACATAAAATTATTTTATATGTATTTGGTCAATTGCGTAGGCATGGTCATTTATGTAGATTTTAGACCAGTGCTAAAACACCCCATTTTCGTATTTGCTTTACCTTATTACTGCTTTTTACATAGCATCTAACTTTGTGAGATGTGTTTGTTTGCCAACACGAATAAAAATCTCTATCAGTTCGAATTCGGCATTGTTTGTAGAAAATACAAGGTTTTTATGTTACGATGTAAGCAAATACTATTTATCTTTCAATAAGGCATGAAATATTCGGATATTTAAATTCGGCTAAATGAATGCATTTATTTAAGAGTAAACTAATTTAAGTAAACTAATTACTATTTAAAAAAATTATTAGGCAACATTCGAAAGAATTGCTACAAAGTTACACTCATTTAACCATTTTTAGTGAAAGCTGATGAGCAATTCAGGCGCATGGAGCATGGCGTCTCTATCGTCAGAAGTTTGCTCTGTTGATTTTAATGTTAAAGGAAAGTGTTTTCTAAACTGAAATAACTTTGACTTTTCTTTTCTTTTTTTTTCTTATTTTATTTTATTTTAAAACACTGAACATTTGTTTTGTAAACTCATTTTTAATTTGCAAAAACATTTTGCATCAAACAAAAAGCGTCCGCAAACTACATGCTTTGATAAACACTAGTTTTGTGATAACACAAACACTTGATCTACGTTTGTGTTTGATATACTTTATCTAAGATATGTTTATAAACGCATCTGTCATATAATAAAACGCTAAATGAAATTCAAACAATACAAAATTAAACCCCCTGTTTACAATACAATTGAAGTAAATGTAAAAGTATACAAACATACCAACTCCAACAATTCCAAGTTTCATTTTAACTTCACATTCTTTTTCGAAACACAAATTCAAACACCTGTTCCGATACATACACTGTATCATATGAGTTAAATACGTATAAGTTTAATGCGTACTTAAAGCGCCCTGTATACAGTGTTGATAGATAAGTGAGGGGTCTAATAGCGGTAAATTCTATGAGATGAGACATATCACTAACATAGAAACCAAACATTTCCCTTTCTTTTTACGTCTTGAGGTCAGTTATACGGAGATGGCGATAACCTTCACTTCATTAATATGACTGCACTGGACTCGGGACTCGATTTAAAATCATTGTTCTTTATATAGTTAATGCATGCTAGACGATTTAAAATCATTGTTCTTTATATAGTTAATGCATGCTAGATGATTTAAAAGCACTGTTCTGTATATAGTTAATGCATGCTAGACGATTTAAAATCATTGTTCTTTATATAGTTAATGCATCCAGATTTGTCATGTGTTAACCTCTTAGCTTTACTAATGGATACCTTTGTTGCGTGTAAAACTGCATTTTCTGTTGCTTTTGTTTTGTGACCTTAACCTTAACCTTTGCGATACAATTGTTGAAGTCAACCTGGTTTCAGCCATTGTCGATGTAATGGAACATTGATACAGTAGGATTTCATTTTTAATAGCAGTATGCCCAACATCTATAGCTAATGATAAGAACCAAGTCCGATTAAAATACGACAATCTTGTCTTGAGAGCATACTGAACGTTTGTAAGCACGTGACTGCCATGGCCATGTCATGTAAGATTTAGTTTAAACTCTACCACGGGTAAAACAGAAAAGGAAATAGACATTCATGTTCATCTAAAACTTGCTAAAGTCCTTCTATGTCACAATATTTAAATCATAAACATATTGTTGAATGTCATAAACTGATGAAAGGGAAAGCCCCCAGGAAGCATAGCCTGCACGAGAAAACAGCAGCCTCGGTTTTATTGAAGCTGTTCATAAGTAGTAATGAATGATGCCACACCACTGACGCCCCCTAGCGCATGAGCGGAACTACATTTTCAAATGTAAACAACATACATGTACACTCCATGATCCCCGAGGACCAGAAAAATATAACTACACAATGATGTAGTACGGGGCGACTTTTTACAGCCGCCATACAGGCACTTAACGCCCACAATAAGACTTCTTGTAAAAAGTAACATTTTTTTCAGTTTACTATTAATTTCCCAATCAATACGCCATCTTTGAATAAATTGATCTTTTATACTTTGAAAATAATTATACATAAACAGTTTAGGGTTTTGAACATTCTGTTATATAAGCCTACTCTCTCGCACTTACCCGCACACACTTGCGGCCTTGCGTGCACACAGACAGGCACGAGGGCACACAAATCTGTGTCGCACCACTTTTGTTGTCATACCTACTTCCCCCGAGAGGAATACTGAAAATATTCTACATCACAACTTGACGTTATATTATATACATAATTTCTTTTAGCTGTAACGTATTGTGCTAATAACTTAGTTACTAAAGTTTCAAGTGTATTAGACCTTCAACTGGACGTTCATAGTAAGAAAGGAATGTTATTACTTGAAAGTTTTTAATCCTTTTGATTATTCATCTTGTGTGAAAACTTTAACAGACATACTTTTGTTTAAGTCATAAGCGTCATCACCGCTTAAACCTACATTATGTTTTGTTGGGATATTGCGACACATCAAAACAAACTTGGTTATTTCGCGCGTTAACAAACTTAGGATACAACCAAACCTGTGACAAAACAAAATACATCGTTGGTGATAGACGAGGTTGGTGTATTACAGATATTCAGACGAGGAAAAAGTACCCATTGTGGTCAAAACAGGTATTTAGACATCTATCTGAAATCTAGCTTCTTCCTTGGCTTAGCGGAATGCTATCAGTTTATCACACTGTCGAATCATCTTAATTAGGAATCTAAAATTAGCAGTGACTTTAGCACACCCACATTAACATAGCTCGTTTCCTTATCCAACAAAACCGCAAATGTATCATTTGTTTGGACTAACTCCTTCGCACACTTACGTAACAAACATTGTCGCACACTCACTGTGTACGATTGCACGTGTCTTCTTCAAACCAACCTATAAAAAACCCTGGAATGTTGTACTAGGATGGTCCTTTTCAATGACTCTGACGCTTTCAAAATTCATTGTTTCGATGTGTTTTAATACCATATCCTTCCTGTATGAACGTGATGTTTGTGTAACGGGCATTACAAAGAGAAACAATGTATGTTTTTATTGAATTCGAGTGACATTGTCAACAAATCTGAATAGTTTAGACCTTATTCACAGTACACTTAAAAGATAAACGCATCGCAAACAGAAGCAGTGCATTCTTATGTATTCCAGTCCTGTAGTCCTTTGAATATTTTAGCTCATATTCACTGGATACTTAATAAAAATGCATTGAAACAGAAACCATGCATTCTTTTGAATTCTTGTCATACTATTATCTGAATATATGAGCACTTTTTCACTGGACACAATACGGAAAACACTCGTATAGAAATTGTCAGGAATGACAGTCAGAAACGGCAGAAAGTATAGCTAATAATCAGCAAACATTATCATCAACGACGTATTGCTGTAATTAGGGCTGGGTCGATACGGATAAACCGAAACGATACGTATTGCGATACGCACAAAGCAATACGCAATACGTATTGACGATACGATACACAGGTTAACATTTGGGGACATAAAGAATTTAGATTAACTTAGTTCAAATCCTTGTTATAACCAATGTAGGGGTGAAATAATAAAACAACACATTAATATTCTTTAATACAGTTTAATGATTCATCATTTAAAAAACAAAACATCAACAGAAAGGCCAGGAAGTTACAGGAATTAACTTTTAAGACGGGGGTAAATGTCAAAAATGTCTGAAACTGTAAAAACAACAACAGTATACCCAGATTACAACTTTTCAAATTTTAAGTTTGAGTTGCTTCCCTTTGTATCGATACGCCGCGAGACCGATAACCGAACCGTATCGTACTGCAAAAAAAACCGGTATAAATCGGTTTATCGATATATCGACACAGCCCTAGCTGTAATGCATAACATGTCTTTTAAACAAAATACATTTTACTGAGAAAGATGACTTTTAAGTACTAGAAACTTTTGGACGACACTTGTCTAAAGTTTAAAGTGAACACAGATATACTAACATTACAACCAATATTAACACGGCCTATTCGCTAAAAAATAAACTGGGGCAGGAACCAACGTGGTGTTTTTCAAAACAATGTTTGTGATTTTTTATTAAATAAACTGAATTAATGAATATATAATACAAACACAAATATGTGTGTATCGTATCATTAATGACACATTGACAACACTGCCTTAATCTTTCTGATTCACCATTTCAATCAAAGGCCTGTCCCTCTATACCTCAGGTATATATGTTACTTGACACTTCTCCTGCCTGTGTAACAAATTCTCAACGCACTCAACACATATAATGACCAATACTGGAACAACTACGTCTCGATATTTTCTATATCAAAGGTACCAGTTTATAGCTGCAATCGGTATCAGCCTCTCATTTTTTATTGTTGGAATGTTGTTCTATATTTTGTACAATGTGCACAGTAACTCCATGTTTTTTAAAATCAAATGCCACCTGATTTAACTATTTAAAATAGAAATGAAATATTCATTAAGGGAAACTACTAGTCTTTGTTTAGGTTTCGATTCAGTGTTTAACTTTCTCCCATTTGGCGTAATTCATTCAGGTAGTCGTTTCGTTCTAGTCTGTGTTAATAGTTTTTCTTCTGAGACCTCTTGGTTGTCGTATTGTACTTAGATACATGCCCGTATACTTAAACTCGAAGCCTGGCAAACTTTCGGCTAAATTCAATATTGAATATTGTCGTGTTTTCTTCTTTTTTTTCCACTGCAGGTTATGCTTCCTAAGGTCTTTTCCTGTTTTGTCAACTTGTTTTACGAAACACATTCCTTGTTTTAAGTCTATATAAGTGTGTCTGTAATATTTTGCCTTTATTAAGCATTTAACCTGCAACAAACAAGATATATTGACCTTATCAAATGAGTGTAAAACACACCACAGCTTTACTTTAAATTACCTAACAGACAGTATTGTACTGATTTTGTGAATATGATAATAGAATGATAATATTGAATAACTAACCTGCTACGATACATATAATGAGAATAACAGAGAAATGTTCTGTTCCAAATGGTAAGTTTTCATTCAAAGCAATAATAGCCTTCTTTTTTATGTATAAATCAATAAAAAGACTGCTTTAACTTAAGCTTTCTATCGCGATTCATTAGTACCAAAATCGAGCCTATTGAATTTCAACTTTACATGCTCATACCATGCAACTGGTAATTTAGTATTGGAAATAACATTGGAATATTTTATCATGCGATCCCAAGGATTACATGCTTCAAAATTAACTATAAATCACGTCTATTTATACCATGTCTGTGTTGCTAGGCTGTTAGACAGGTAAAATAAAATGGAACGTTTTAAATTAATTATTTACCTTCTGTGGGTGTTGGTGAGTGTTGCAATACAAGTACTTTGGATAGGAAAACCTTGCACTGAGGTGATGACAAAACTCACTGATTTCGTCTTTATCAACTTTGCAAACACTGGGAGCAAGTTCATTGCAGATAGTTTGGGCTCTACTTTAGACAAAGAATACTCCATAATAGTAAATGAATTCGTCAAGGAAGAGTTTGATTGTAGAAACGTTACGTTTCACTTCCCAGAAATGGAAGAAAGTATCGGACAGCTTGATCAGACCTTTAAAGATGTCGACTTCTTTCGTTTGATGTACTATAATAGAACTGGAGATTTTGGTTCGGAATATGTGAGGGCTTATGAGAGGGAGAAAATGCACGACAAAATAAAGTTTGTATTGTACTTCTTTACGCAACCTACGTTGTCAGACAAAACACAAATTGAGAAGGTCGTACTGCTTACGACATGCTTTATGGATAAATTGGACAGAATGATATTTAAATTAATGAATTCTTTCCGTAAAGGTTTGGATATACTGACGACATACATTGATTTTAATAACGGCAGCAACTCTGGGCTTATTGATGTCTATTTGAATATTATTGACCAAACGAACTCTGTTTTTGAGAAACAAAAAGACCTGTGTTCTAAGCTTTCTCAACAATTTGACAGCAATGATCTGAAGTGCGTAGCCAAGATCGAGGATGTTCGCTCCAATATCAAACGACGGCATCCTGAGTTGTCTGTAGATATTTGTGAATGGGACGGTAAAGGATTTCTGTATGACAACACAAACCAATCTGCCTTCCAGACGTTTAGTACAAATGTAACGGTACGAATAGAGCGATGGTTCGAGGTTCAGGCAATTCTACAGTTTTACTTTACAAAGAGACGTTCAATGACCCCGTGTTGAAACACATGTACAAGTCTGATCTTCTTGCACATATTTCCAAAAATCAATCAAGCTTTTCTATCAACGAAGGGGAAATAGTCAATACATTGAATGCAAATACCTTAACATTTACAGTGTGCCCGTATAGAAAACAATATGTCAAGTGGCAACAGTGTACGGTTTATGATGCCAAGCTAGAGTCATTGATTGTTATGTTATATAAAAACGGGACAGACTCACCAACCTGCATCACAGAGCAAGGTAACACACATTTAAAACACAGGTTTTATTTACCTTTATTATAAAATGTCATGTTACAATATGTTTGGCTAAATAATATTTCTATTAATACACACAATTAATTTTATTAACCATAACGATAACCCTACAATTGTTTGAAAGAAACACATTTGTTATAAACCATAAAACACTTTCTAAAACATTATGTTTAATGTTTGTTTGTTGGGTCTTATGCGTATTCCATGTGTTTCTTGCTGTACCTGATGTTTTAGTATGATTCATTTCGTCATTTCTGCCTTTAAATTTTACTCTGTCTTCTTCTTTCTTTAACATTCATTCTTTTTAACATCTTTTAAATTTATATAAAAGTCCAATCGAGGATATTACATATGATTGTGATAACTTGCAGGAATCGATGCGACCATGCTATACAGTGAACCAATTGCGAAGTCAGACGAATTTGTGTTTTGGTCAGTCTTAAAGTCCTTGCTAGGGTCGGACTTACCGGAGAATGAAGAAATTACAACAATTGCACCATACTTGACTCTCGATCAGCGGAAACTGACAAGGGTCGAACGTCAATTAGCTCAATTTCAACTAGATGTTCTTTCAAAGTCCTTCAAAAACACAGCATGTTGTTACTACAGTTTGGTATCTGAACAGCGCTGCAGTGAGTACTTTTGTAATGCACCATTATATGCTTTTTGTCAGTCAAACTGTCTAGCAGACACGTGGTCTAATGATATTCTTGCAAAAAACAAGCCATGTAGGGAAGACCAAGTTATTTCTATAAACCCATATTCATATGATGTAATCAAATTCAATAATGAAACCAGTCGCGTTGTAATAATAAATAACAACCTTAAAATACATGAAAACAATTTTGGATTTGAAGACCCTGACCATAAATGTTATGATAACCGGGTTATGATAAGTTGGCCTTTGGTTGCATCTGTTTAACCGTTCCACATACTAAATCTTAATTTGTTTTATATCTTAATTGATAGAGAACATGAAAATCAATTAAAATTAGTGGAAGGGTACTTATTTGACTATGAAAATTCTTACAAAATTCTGAGTTGATAATTTGTCTAATAAATGTATGTCTAAATTACGTAGTTTTATATTGAATATTGTAAACTCATTTTTTAGAATTCCTTTGTTCTATTTTTGCTTTTGAAAATCAATCATTTTGACAATACCGCTTTATAAAATACAAGGGATAATAGCATACACATCCCAAACGAAAGCAGCCGTCTGTCAACATTGATCTATACTTTGTACCTGTTTTTGCTATTCTGTTTTAAGACTTAAATAATATCGATACAAGGTTGTTAAAACAGTATAGTATAGTATAGTTTTCTCATTTTTAAAAAGGAAATTTAAAAAAACAATGTTTCCTAAATATGTAATTTTTGTGCTTATTTAATGCCAATTTTTAAATAATATCATTAACGACATCATTCACCATTTTGTTGCCCTTTCTCGTAAATGTTACTTTGTTAAACCACCCGTTTATAAATAAGTTGTTAAAAGTATATGTACATGTTAAATGTGCTTTACAAATTCATGCTGATACTGCATATAGACGTTAAACATTATACTTGCTCATCTCCACTGCAATAACTGTATCTTCAGTGGCAGATCTAGGATTTGGCTCTAGGGGGTAGGGAGCGTGGACTTTGTCAACGTGGGGGGGGGTGTGAAACAAAATATTTTTTGTTAAAAAACGCTTCTGCTGTTCTTTTACCTAGTTATCCTGATATAACTTTTATTGCTACAGTTTTACAGAGATTTTGAACATAAATGAGACCAATATCCTCACAGCGATTACGTCACGCGTTGCTACTTTAATCTCTGCCTCCAGCAAGGATCACGTGACGATAGAGTATCACGTGATGTGTTTAGTTTTCTGTATATATAGTACGTTGTATTCTGTACAGTACGGTGACATTTTACTTTCATAATTTCATATTTTAAGTTAGTTTTTTTTAATATGATAAATTAATACTTGATTATGATTATTTAATATTTTTAAAGGAAATATACTATATTTTGAGGAGATAAGTCCAGAAAAAAATATAATTTAAAAAATTTTATCCGCCTGTATTTGGGCGAAAAACCTTGCTGGTGGCAGTGATATAATGTACGGCCAAGGGAAGTAATCACTGCGGGGAGTTTGAAATGAGACTCCCAGTGGAACTGCTCAAAAAGCAACGTGTCCGTAATATTGCAATATAAGCAAGAGAAGTAACTGTGTTTCACAATGTAGCACTTGTCTCCATTCATGATCTACCTTGATCTTTAATGCATTAAGTAACATAGCATCTGGCATGTTCGTTACATGTCTTATTTTCGTATAGAAGAGAGAGAGATCTACTCCTTATTGTTCTTACAGAAAGTTTGATCGTTTGTGAACATAAGTTATTTGAAGGTTTATGAATGTAAAATACAATGTTTGACCCTAAATGTAGTATTTTACCTGAAGTATTAAAATAAAACAAACTTTCACTTTGAACCCAAACTGATATGTCTTTTTGGGGCAAACTATTGATGTTTCACTTATAAAACTCTAAGATGAATACTTATTACTTTTAATTATAATATTATAATCCACTGTTGACATTTAGGATTCTTGTTCTACAGAGTGTTTGATTACCTTAATATGCCTTAATTGACTTTATTACATTATGTGGATGCTATACGATGTTGTTTGATTTTATTATTACTATCATTATTATTTTTAAATGGTGTGATGTTATGTATGAATGTTTTGTTAAATATTTGCACTTACGTTTATTAATTCACATGCTTGTGTTACTGATTTGTTATTTTGATGAATGCCATATTGTATATAAGCTGATTTGCCTAATATGTTACCTTCTTGAAATATATTATTTTTATTTTTATTATTATTAGAGGATCTATTATTATTATTATTATTATTATTATTATTATTATTATTATTAGTATTATTATTATTATTACTATTATTATTATTATTATTATTATTATTATTATTATTATTATTACAATTATTATTATTATATTTGCCACTTAAACCCACATGACATATTTTAAGTTTAACAAATTACGTAAAGGTTATATTATATTAATGTCATTTTCAGATGTGTATTATATTTAGTATTAAAGATGCTAGATCTGTATCTTTTAGGTCAGAATTGTTTACATCTTACATTTATACCATATTTAAGCAGCGAAACCTACTCCCGTAAATATGAGAAACTGCCAAATATAGTTGTTCATGCATGTAAAATATTACAGAAAAAATGTATTTGTTGAAAATGTCTGGCCCGCAAATTTGGCTTT
>Ga0224511_10001069_pt1 | contig 15580 bp, 10 predicted proteins | sample SF_May12_sed_USG_2_FD_169988 | JGI IMG/M metagenome (GOLD analysis project Ga0224511, IMG submission 169988) | Sediment microbial communities from San Francisco Bay, California, United States - SF_May12_sed_USGS_8_1 | ecosystem: Environmental > Aquatic > Marine > Sediment | place: USA...
GAAGAAACTGACCAATGGAAAAGGCGACAGAAGTACACAGTTTGAGATGGCAGTTGACAGCCTCCCGCCATGACCTTGACATGAGTGCCATTTTGCAGACATCCCTGACTATCAGATAGGAGAGAATGTGACACCGCACTTCCATTGGTAGGCCATCCATACTCTTAGGATCAGTCTCCTAAAATATTATCCGGTTTAGTGACGTTACTGCTACATGAGCTCAATCCCGATATATTATTCTCACTACATAAGAAAAAAATTCAAAAACCTCGCCTTGTAAAAGTCTACACCATTTCTTCAACCCAATGACGCAACAGTTTTACCATACCTCATTTTCAAGCCCGTATTTCTTTGTTCTGTTTTGATTTTCAGAATAATTTCTGTGTCTGGTTCGCACCATTGTCGCACGCCAAAATCTACAAAAAGCATCAAAACAAGACATACGTGATATTCATCATAGACATTTGCAATGATTTGGTTTGTAAGTAATAACTCTGAGACACAGGCCCTCTCAATCCCACATGGCGCAGGACTGAATCAGTGACTGACTATGCGATCAAGACTGCAACGGTAAGTAGGGGATTGAGCACAGGCGGGTGCTATCATATTTTGGCTGACAAATGTTGAAAAACTCTGTCTCAAGTGTCTGGGGTGGCCGGGAAAAAAATATTATAACATTCACTTCAACCAGTTTGGGCTTGAGCTAGACTCTAATTTCCAATGATGGAACCACACGATATATAATCCTGACTAACTCTAAGTCAGTGATGGTAACTTATTCCGAGTAACCTATTGGGCTACTCAGTTACTTACTTACTAGTAACTAGAGTAGACTCACTTAGATTAAATGGGGTATTAGTCGATTGAATGAATAAATAAGTACTTTATAGTTTATTAGCTCCATCACTAGCTGAGTAGCTCACTGGGTGACTGAGTGTATTGAACTCATCGACTAACGTAACTGGGTAGCTTAGTCAAACACTATAAAACTACAAAGTGAAACTGGGCGAGTGACTGTAATCGACTGACTGAGTCAGTGAGTGACACACAAAGTCAGTCACTGAGTCACTGAGTGACTGAGTGTAGTGTGACTCACTGACTGTGACACTGACTGAGTGTGTAGTGTGTGACTGTGAGTCTGAGAGTGAGTGACACTGACAGTGAGAGTGACTAGTGAGTGACTGAATGACCATCGCATCAGTCATCACCAAATGAACAATGAATTCTTACTGTTGAAAGATTCGATTCGAGCAGTTACTCTACAAACATGTCAATAAACACTAGATGTATGCTTTGAGTTTGTGACTAGAGCTGAGTGGTAGTAGTGATACTGATAGTGATGTCATGCCTCGCGCATGATACCTGAGGCGAGGCGAGTGTTACGGAGTTACGTGCCCTTGATAAGGTCAGTTTATCCTGTTGATTCAAAGAAAGTCGGCTATTGGCAAATGCTTCCGATATTTGTCCAATGGGAAATGACGATGTAAGCCGGCGGATAAATCAAATTGGCTTCTGTTTTTCGATTCATTTTCAAACCCAAACTTGTTCACGAGTTTTTGTATGTTCACTTACTTGTCTTCCAAAAAATATACCCGTTTATTCAATATTATTAAACAGCAGTGAAGCTCAAAGGTCTGTGTTTATATGGCTTCCTGAAGGCACCCCTGACGTGGGATTCTAAGGACGAAGACACTGACTAGCCTAGGTTAAACCTGCTAGTGCTACGCCTACTGCTACTCTAGTCTACTGCTACTGCTAGTGCTACGCTTACAGTACACTCAACGCTGCTAGCCTAGGCTCATACCAGCTGTCATTGTCACTCACTCACTGTGAGCGTGACTCATGAACTGTGAAGCTGTTATAAATATAAGGCAGTAAGCTATGGTGTATTGTATAGATTGCTCGTCATCCCATGCCTTAGCGTTAACCATGACACTGTGAGTGTGACTGAGTGAATAGCACTACCAACTGATCAAGCACCTACTACCTAGTTTGAGTTTGACAGTTTGTGGTGATACATTGATTTTCATCATGGATGTCCTAGAATCTGGATTGTAGATATTAACATGGATACATACAGTGATACAAACTCTGTACCGGCAGTGCCTGAGGATTCCGCTGGCAGTTCAGTCTCCTCCAGGTTAGTCCTAATAATGCAGGGGTGCAGACTGCCAATCGAATCATCACCTTGGCTTAAGACTCTGATACCCATAGACATCTAGGGTGAAGCGATGGCCTAAATTAATGAATAGCGTACGCGGTACGCGGCCTTGGACAGGAGATCCCTAGTTTGTTTCCTAGTTCGGGCAAAGACTTTGTGTTTCAGAAATCCCTAGGGAAATGCTGAGCCAAATTTTGCGCCTCTCCTGACAGCTGATTCCCATAGACATGGTACTTTTTGCAAGGTTAGGTTAGCTTAAAAAGTAATTATTGATCTATGATAAGGAAAGGCATAAGCTTTATATGTCAGTTGTTGTAACCCAAAACTCAGCGCAAGTGAATTATATGGAGAGTAGGCCTGCTTTACCAAAACAAAAAGGCAAAGTTTACTATAGTATTGCAATATTACGGTATAGTAGTACTCTCTGGCATGACTGGGGCAGTTGCAGTTATCATCTGCATATTCTGATAAGTCAAATTATACCCTGCTGCATTATGTCATTATAGGTGGTTATGTCTCCAAGTGTTACTGATCTGATGAACCCACGGCTGTCAGCTTCCTTTTGTGATTTGTGAACTGCTTTGATAACTTAAAACTATCGCCATTTCAAAATGACTCACCAGTATACAGTGAGACAGTGTAAAAAATTGTTTTCTTCTAAATCCAAAAGCTTCCACCAATCTCCCGGTGTTACATGATTGTGGTTTACAATACTCTGTTAATCAAGACCATTTGAGTAGGTCGCAGCGTGGACCGGCCAAGCCTGGCTAGATGAGGGAATGTTGTTTTGCAGATTACAAGACGAATATGAGGAACTGTTGAAATATGCAGTAGTTGTGCCTAAGATTGACATGGATGATTTGCCCAGAGTGCTTGCAGACAGTAAACGAACGCTGACCACCCCTCCTCACTTTCAGCCCAGAGAGACTATACATGACAGTGAGAGCGGTGTGTTTAAAGAGTCATAAAACTCCTACCATCCAGCCCCATTGTTGACAAAGTGCAACTCCCAGATTAAATGTCGCAAAAATACTGCAGTGTATTACATCACTGTTATAGCTAGTCCTACCTGATCTTGTTTGGCAAATGATCACACACTACACACTATTATTCTCCCTCGCTTTTCAGGCAACTCTTCCAGCTCCAGCGATGAGGAGACACCAGTGCTGCAGAGAGGCAGAATTATAACCCCTGAAAGACGAAAACCTAACACAGGTCTGTGGGGTGAAGGGTATCCATGAATTTATATAATACATCCCTAATGTATCTATGGAGATCTATATTTCATTCCGAGTCTATTTGATCCTGTTTTATTTTAGAAGCTGATATTCGAACAATCACACCGAAAACCCTAGCAACGCAACAGCGATATGAGCATGAGGCTAGAGGTATGTTAAGGCAATCTTACAATTCAGTGGTGACATTGGATATGTCTTTGTCATCTTTTATAGGGCATTTTATGTAATAAAAGTTATACCTTAGGTTGCATCTTTCTTCGTTTGCCTTGCTCGATAACTTCGCAATTATACAGATAGTATCGCTAAGCCGAAGATCAACATGGGCCGTGTAATGCCTCATAAAGAAGGAAGTGCCTGTAAATAACAACACAATTCAAAATTAGCGTGGGAAAAAGACAAATTGGCAGCTGTCAAACGAACCAAGGACCTCTGATGCTAGGTTTAGCGCGTGTTCGTGTATTATTGTGACTGGTTATTCATTAGATATGTTGACTCAATCGAGTTCAGACTCTGAAACTGAAGTGGTGTTCGAGAGAACAGTCCAAGAGCAACCAGATGAAGATGACTTGAGAGAAATGGAGCACAAACTTAACATCTGGACACGCCAACTCAACTCCAACATTATGGTATGCGCTCTAATCCATTTTATTCTGTTGAGAACACAATTCTGAATTTTTAAACAGCATATAACTGTTGCGCGGCTGTGGTGATCCGATTTGATGCTGAGCACAAGACTACTCATCAAAGGGGAAACTCTGCATTTTAAAATTTTAAAAATATTGGTTACACATTTTTAAAAACCGATATCGAATGTGCGGCCCGTGCATACAATATTTTTACAAAGTGAAGGCCAAAAATTTTCCAGACGTACTAGTGTCTGACCAGTATGTCTGCTTTTGAAGTGTAACCCTCGGTGATCTGTAATTCTAATTATGACGTTCTTATACAGGAGGAGATATCCCGACTAAGGATTCGCATGGAAGAGTCTAGTAGACACAAACTTCACACTGCTCAATCCAAGTAAGTTTCCGTCCCTGGGATAGCGAGATAGCCCAGTTGAAGAGCGCAGGGCTGCAACTGTGAGAGCCTAGGCATTAATCCCAGTCACGACGAGCTCCCATTTTGAGTATGAGCCGCTCGCATTCATCCTAGCTCCAAAAGAAAAGACATTGTTCACCATAAGGCGGAGCATAAAAATTGAGCTGCTCGTGGCGCTCCATGCTAAGCCGTATCTGATGGGGAAAAAAGGATCTAACGGGCAGTTTCACCATAGTAGTGAAAATGCCATACAAGAAAAACGTCTCATCGCTCAAAATGGCTCACTGTAAATGATAAATAGTCTTGCCTGAGGCCTGTAAGTAAATGCCAGTCTCCCCATGTACCATTACCTAGTCCAAAGTTCTGAAGGTCGTATGCTATAATTCATAGAACTAAGACCACCCCGATGTAAATTTCAGGCTTCAGGGGTCGCCTAAATAGAGTGACCAACGGCCTGATCATCAGGGAACAACAATGATCCATGAAGATTAGACCCAATTCTTCTATCTCCTTTAGGCATGCTGGAGAGCTGAACACAGCTCGGAATGAACTGGAAACAATGAAGGACCTTCTGAACACATACGAAGTCAGCATTGAGAGGAAAGATGCTGTCATTGCCAATCTTACAAGGTGGGAATTCATAACCTAGGTCGACTCAATTCTACCATATTTTTGTGGCGACACCTGCAGCACCTTTTAAACACTAAACAGTTCTTGGTGAACGCGTCAATACTTTGGTTGACTAGCGGGCCCCGAATCTACAGTGATCTCACCTTTTGCACTTCATATGAGTCAAAGGAAGTTCTGCTTGTACTTCATTTAAATGTTTGTGAAAATAATATACATGCTCTCACACTAAGAACATTAACTTAGTTCATGTAGGAACTTGCTCTACACCTGCTGCCTCAAATGGCCGGTAAAGAAAGACCAAATATGATGGGTGAGGCTTAGCTATTCTTATACATTTGGAAATTTTGTTGCAGGAGCTTGCAAAACCAAAAGGAGAAGTTTGACACATTACGCACGTTCACGGACTGGAAAACACAATACGCCCAGGTCAAACAAGAAGTGAGTCCCACCTAAAATGCATCTTCAGTCTTATCCATATTCGCTTTTCTGCATTAGCTTGTCTGCTATGTAGGAATTTTTAAAGCTGAATAGCAAATACAAACAGATTTTCTCTCTGTCCATATCCTTGTTATGGGGAATCAACAAGCCTGAAGTTAAATCTCCCAACGAAGCATTGTTTTACAAACTTCATAATTTTATTGTGTTAACAAAAGTAGATTTTATGATGGAAACAGTTGTCTGTTCAGTCTTTGTAAAAAAATCACAAAATTCGGCTGACTAGCTACCAAAGGCGAAGAGGTAGTCTGCACAACCAGCTCAAAATTATCCTAATGCATGATAATCCATAGAATGTATATATCCATTAGAATAATCCTGATCTGGTTGTGCAGACAGCGGGGACCAGGGCATTTAATAATAGTGTTGCCTAGTTCTCTACTAGTAGCGGAGTACTGTAGCGGAGTAATATAGCGGAGCGATCTAGTTTCGATGAAGCTCGACTCAGGAATGCATTCTACAGATTTGTAGTCATTCCTTTTGAGTTCCATTCAAAGATTCTTTCAATAGATGTTGTCCCTATCCTTCAGTAGTTTATCTCTTAAAGTTATCTGATCTGCTATTGATCTGACCAGGAGGTTTAGGGGTTTGTGTATTAATAATCTCTTTTATAACTGTTACTAGTGTCAACTACTTGGTACTAGTTGATACTTGCTAGTTCTCGGACAAGGGTCAGGAATGCATTCCGCAGATTCGGAGTCATTCCTTACTAGCTTCAATCAGTGACTCTTTCAACAGATGTTGCGGTGAATCTTTCCTTCGGTTTAGTCTTCCAAAATGTTCTTTGCAGCTGCTGTTAATCTGACTGAAGAAGGCGTTGTGATTCAAGTCTTTGTGGTCATTCTGGCTCGATATTATCACTAACCACCTCACAGATTTGACTTGAGAATGCATTTCGCTTTTAGGAATTCGAGTCACTCCTTTTGGATTTCCATCTCTATCAGTTTCCTGAGGTTGAGCTTGCAGCTGTTGGTCTGACCAGAAAGCTTTGCTGATCATTCCAACTCTTCGCATCAATATGGTCTTTTCGAAGATTTTCTGTTTTTTCAATTGTTGCTCCGGAGTTGTTTGGCAACAACTAACCCATGGGGTAGGGGAGGGGATGACCCTTGCACAACCAGCCCAGAATTATCCTAATGCGTAATAATCCAGAGTGTGTATATCCATTAGAATAATCCTGGGCTGGTTGTGCAATGGCCAAGGGGCACAACTACCCGGTAATCTAATTGATTCCCTACATTGCGGATGTAGTCGTTGCTGTTGTGGTTGTTTTGGTGAGACTCTTCGTAACTCAATCTGTAACACAGATTTTAAAAAAAGTAAGCTTTCTGTTACACAACTCTGAAAATTTCATGTGCATAATATAAAACTGGTAACAATGGCTTGAGTAGTTACGAGTTAGGTATCGGTTGTATAGCGTTGGTTTTCCCTGTATACGCTGCAATGGTGATAGGTAAAGAGTAGACATTGAGACACTTACTGTTAGCGGGTTGCATAATCAGACGACCGACGCTACCAAAGTTTTATGCCATGCAGAGGATAAAAATCCGTTGCGAGTGCTGCGCTGCTGTGATCTGCTGGCTGGGCACATTGAGCATGATAAGAATTACGTGTACTTGTACTATGATGTCATCGGCCAGCTGTGATTGAACCACAGCTGGGAAAACCTCTTATGTCATTTCCTATATGGAAACCCATTGGCACGCGTTGGTGATATCTGCTATTCAGTTCAGCCGTGTTAGAGTGGGTAGCAACCCCACGTTATTCCACCATTACTCCACCTTAGATCCTCAACTGTGAGTCTCTTGGTGGATGGTTGGGAGCTGATGGCAGATAGTCGACGGATCTTGCAGCATTTATGATCGCCGGATTCCAGCTTAAAATCTGCCATTGAATTGCGAGAGCCACCGAACTGGTAGTCACTGGCTACTAGTCACTGGCTACTAGTCACTGACTGGTAGTCACTGGCCACTAGTCACTGGCTACTGGGGTTGCTCCTGATTCCATTTCTACTTGTTGATTCATACATGAAATGGATTTCTGTTCACTTGTTATTGAGGAATAAACCCTATCATATGATATCATATCACATTTTTATCACACTGATTATACCTATAGGGATATGGTATGCGACTGGCCTCTCAACATCACAACCGAGCATTACAGAGAAAGGCGTGGAGAATGTGGCACTCTATTATTGTGGATAAGTGGAAACGACGAGTAGAAAAGGCGTGTCAGGCCAAGGCTCAGGAAGTCTGCATCAGTCTCACCAATGATTACGAGAGTAAACTCAGCTCGGTTAGTATCTAGTTTACTAGTATAGTAGGTCAAATCCAAGTATTCAAAGTTTCCTAAAACGTCATTGCTTCTTCAATACTATTCATATGCAAGCATTTAGCAATGACCTGATCAGTCCTCTTGCTCTTGATTAGTTCTGACATTGTGATGGCAACAAAGTTGCTACTGACATAACACAAGCTATCTTCCGCTTCTGTCAAACACCAAAAATTTCACGTAAAAGGCTCGCCAATTCTCTATTGAAGACCAAAAACTCTGCCTGACATAAATTTACCACTTTTCACACAAAAAAACATTCCAACCAACAGAGTTTCAGTTCAACTCAACCCAACAGTCATACTAGAATCCCGCTGTTAGTGTGAGTTACCCGCATTAATTATAACAAACAAAAGCCCTTACTATAAGGTGAAGCAATGATACTGACCCTTTCATCATGGAGGTGAAGATGTCATACAACAGAGAACAGAAAACAAGATTATGGCACTCTATCCTCTTTGTCCATGGTTTGTGTTTGTATTCAGCTAGAAGAAAAGTACACCGAATCCCGTGCTGAAGTCATGGCCTTACACAGAGAGCGTGAGAGTTATGAAGAGAATATGAAGAAGGCATTCATGCGCGGTGTCTGTGCACTCAATATGGAGGCTATGAATATGTTCCACGAGACCGACCAGCCGTCCAACAGTGAGTCCTTACATTATGTCTTTGGTAACCGTAAGATCAGAAAAGGGCTGAGCTTACAACCCTGAGAACCTGGGTTCAAATCTCGAGCACGACTCCACCACTCCTGACTCTGGTCACGAGACGAAGGAAAAAGATCACTGTTTATAATCATCTCATTTTTTATTTAGGTGATGCCGAGAATCGTGATCCTGCCCCCATGACCTTTGACCCACCAATGCCGGAGCAGAGAGCGCAGGCCAGTCATTTGCCTCCGTATATCTCGGCAGCAACTACTTCCTCTCCTTACGCTTCTGGGCCCGTGACGATACAACACGCTCCTACTTTCACAACAGACCCATCTACAGGGTAAGGGCGGGGCACGTTAATAACATGAAATGAAATTTCTGGTTAAAACGGACCCATTTTTCATGCAATGGCACAGGTAAGACCAGCATTTATATTGAGAATAGTGTTCGGTACCCCTGGTACATACCGGTTGTTTTCCTCTTCATTCTTTCTCGTCCAGACCAGTGTCAGTGATATGCAGGAATCAACCTACTGTGTCTTTGATTCAGCATTTTTATTTTTGCTCATATCTGTCTTAACCACGGCGGTCCGAACATCAGCCATGATTTGCAGAAAATCTCAGTGTAGCCGACCAAAGCGTATGACAACTACAATCACGGCCAATAAGAAACCATCCGTCCGAATGGGAAATCCTGAGGTTCTAGTGGAAAGACACGATGATAACTCGGCACAGGTACTGTATATACATGCAGCTTTCTCATTATAACAATGATAATAATAATTCATTGTCAGTTGCAGTGTGGCGTTCTGTAGTCGGGAAAGTTGAAAACGGCTGTGGGTTTTTCGCTGCTGGGGAAAGTAATTAGTTTTTGCAGCTCCAAGTTGTCTTAATCCGTTTGCCAATGTTTTTGGATTGTGGTTCTTTTAGCATAGATAGTGTACACCACTACCATATGCCAAACACAGTGGTACTAACCGGATATAGGCACGATTGCGTTGGAAACTTTTCAATCAGCAGACTACTTGTAAAGCCCTTAATAGTCAGGTCTCAAACTGGCAGTCTCAAAAATCCATACCTAAATGGCTGTTACCTACTTAATTCTTCACGGATTCAACAACCCAAGAGTTTCTTTGTCCGTAACCTTAAAGCTCCAGATGGGGCTCTATGTTCGCCATTCGGCTACTAGACCCGAAAAGTTTACTCGGCGAGTGCTTACCTCCAGGTTGGTACCATTGAGTTTGGCGTTTGGTAGTGGTGTAGACGGTTCGATACTAAAAGAACCACAAGCAAAGACATTGTCAAACAGATTGAATCAACTTTGAGCTTCGGCTCATTTCTTGGAAAACTTGACCAGACCTGCAGTAGAATAACTGGTTTTTGTATTCTCTTTTCAGAGTAGTTCAAGACCATCTTCAGCTGCTTCAAGAACCATAACTCCACAACAAAAGACAGTTCGAACTGTGACCCATGGTAGTGGCACTCGGCTTGTGAAATACGTCAAATAAACCGCCATTCATACTAACTACTGATAGTTTAATGGCATATATCACACCACTGCTGCCTTTTCTACTTTGTGTTCCATTTTATTGCACTGATCGTGTAGATGTAGGATTATTATTAAGGCAACCATATTATTCAGTGGGCTTCTGGATCAGCCTATGCGAAACGAACACCATATAAACTTGGGAAAATGTTGGGCTTTTAATGTAGAGGTCCATCAATTTGTATGTGTACCAAACCGGTAAACTTATTTATAATGTCTTGGGAGTTGAGCAGATTTGTTTGGTGTGAAAATGTAGTTGTTTTCCCGTGTCGAAGTTGAGAGCATTTATGATTGTACGTTTAAGCATTTAAATGAGTTTTTGAGTTTTTAGAAATTACCTTCTATAGACCCATTTATAATCTATGTTCTGCAATAAACATTAGCCATTAAATCTAAGACCATAAAACTGTAGTAAACTACAGATATCCACATACGTGTTATATATAATTATATATATTTGTATATAACTATATATAGTTATATATATATATATACCCATGGGTCACCAGCTTTGATGTGGCTGAACCATATAATAAATATAGTAGATATGATAGGTAAAACTTTGACCAGTAAATACAACATTCATTTTCTTTGAATTGCAATTCCAGAAAAAGGAGAGCATTTCTCTGCAATTCGACAATACAAACCATTCAACTGGTTCGGTACATGAGAAAGCATATCACCATTTCAAGGCATCGGGTTTCCATATAGGAAATGACATCAGAGGTTTTCCCAGCCACTATCCAATCGCAGCTGGCGGATGATATCATAGTACAAGTACGCGTAATTCCTATCATATTCCATGTGCCCAGTCAGCAGATCCCAAAGGAGCAGTGCAGCATGTGCCAGCATATTTCATCCTCTGCATGGTATAAAACTTTGGTGGTGCGAGTTGTCTGATTACGCAACCCGCTAACAGTAAGTATCTCAAATATCTACTCTTTATCTACTACTACTACCATTGCAACATTCAGGGAAAACTAAGGTTATGCAACCAAGACCTAATTACTCAAGCCATTTATTACTAGTTTGATATTATGCACACAAAACATCACAGAGTTGTGTAATAAAAACCTTTTTTCAGATTGAGGTACAATTACAACCGCAACAACTATACATTTGAAATGCACAGACTGAGACACGATTGGATTGGCGGGTAGTTGTCCCCCTTAGCCACTGCATGACCAGCTCAGGATTATTCTAATGGATATATGTACACTCAATGGATTATTATGCATTAGGATAATTCTGGGCTGGTTATGCAAGGGTCATCCCCACCCCTATTACCTCATGGGTTAGTCGTCACCAAATAACTCCAGAGCACCAAGTGAAAGAAGTCTGCCAAGATGTCCCAAAAAACCTCCGAAAATACCATATAAAGAGTTGAAATGAGCAGCAAAGCTGGCCAGTCAGACCAACAGCTACAACTGCAAGGCCGATCTGAGGAAACTGATACAAGTTGAAATCCAAAAAGACTAACTCAAATTCCTGAAAAGCATTCTGTAAACGGGCTAGTACAGCCACACTGAACTACTTGGTCAACAACAGTAGCTGCAGCCACCAATTTGAATGGCTATAGCCTATTGTATAGGAAAGATTTATCAGAATCTCCGACTGAAATGCAAAAGGAATGACCCACATCTGTGGAATGCATCCCCATGCCCTGTCTGCGAACTACTAGTACCAACTTTTACCAACTACGGGAGAGAATCCCATGCAAAGCCTCCATATATGGCTGGATCAACAGCAGCTACTAACAGTATTTTTAAGAACCGATAGCGACAACATCTGTTGAAAGAATCTTTGACTAGGACTAAAAGAATGACTCAAATTCTTGGATTGCATTCCTAAACCGCATTTGGGAACTAGGTGTTCAGCTCGTAGCAAACAGAAAGACATTATTATTATATATAATGCCCCGCTCCCACTGTCTGCACAACCAGCTCAGGATTATTCTAATGGATATATACGCTCTATGGATTATTATGCATTAGGATAACTCTGGGCTGGTTGTGTAGACTCCCCTCTTCCCCTTGCTTGGGTGGCTAGGTAGCCGTGCTACAGGCTGTTTTAAGATTTACAACCAAGCTTTAGGTTGAACATTCTGTTTTGGTTAATTTCCATTTCTTTTTCTAACACAATAAAATGGTAAATATTCGTTAAATCACAGTTTACTCTTAAAAAACATATTTTTTGGTTTCTTGACTCACAAGACAAAACTATCAGAAAGGAAAGAACAAGTTATATTGGTTTTGGCAACCCTCTGTCTAACTCCATAATCTGCTAGACAAGCTGACAATATGAAGGCAGAGGAGTGCACAGGATTATGCACGTTGACGCAGTGACTTGATGACAGTCATTATACCTAGAGATCAGTTACATAAAATAATGACCAGGTGACCACCTTCATGATGTCGTAAGATGATACGGAGGTTTCCTTGAGCCTTCCTCATGTTTTCTGTCAGAGTCGTCCCCCTGAGCTCTTGCTTCCCTTGAGAATCTAGGGCATAGACCCATGCCAACTATGCAAGGCAGGGACGTTTAGCTTCTAAGATATGTACAGGCCTGCCTTCAGATGCTGTACATATCCGCATATCCAACAGTTGAAAATCATTGTATATGAAGGTTTCAGATAACATTGTTTTTCTCTGAAAGCTGTTGTTCACAAGCTAGCTATAGTCTGATGTTTTGTGAGTCACAACCTCAGTAATAGCGGTCAAATTTGAATATTGCATAGGCTTCATCCATCTATAAGCTTGGATCACCATTTGTTGAGTGCAGTATTATAACTACTATTATGACCATCCTACCGGGGAGGCGGCGTGACTAAGTGGCTTAGAGCGCTCAGCACTGATGCTGAAGGTCCTGGGTTCCAAACACAATTTGTGCACCAGATTGTTCAAAAACTTTCTCTGTTCACCCAGCAGTAAATGGGTATCTGACTCTCGTCAGAGCAGGGGAAGGTGAAGGCGATGAAGAAGAGGGGTGACACCCAATCTCAGTTACACCATTGCTGGTAAAAGTTACCTCTCTAGCGGCCACGTCCCCACACGGTCATAATGGGCTATGGGAACAACCTTTACTTTTAATTGTATTTAGTTACTCTCCTGAATGCAGAATTGCTTTAGTAATTAGCCGTATTCATCCACATTACGTCGATCACAAGAGTGAAGCAGTACATGGCTTGAAGGATAACACTCTTGAGCTTAGAATCCTGTATCACTAGTTGGATTTTCGGTTAGGAAACCACTCTGCGTTCCACGTTCATCAGATTAAGAGGCCACCCATTCAGCAAGCTTTCCATGGGGGTAAACAGATTCATTTGGGCTACTCACAGTTAACCAGCTCATTATGGGAATCAGCAGCTGTGTACACTACTCTTTGCCACTGAAACAATTCAGCCAGGCTGGGCTTTTCACTTATCATGGAGCTACCATTTACATTGCTCATACTGATACTATTAAACTTAAAGATACTACTAGCTCAGACTCAGCCTGATTATTTTCAAGAGCAACTAGATTACTTGGCTAAGGTGTATCCAGGTAAATGTCATTGTAATGGCAACCTTCCATGCTTGTTTCTGCTTGTACTCAATATTTTTAATCCCTGTGTAGACTCGTGGAGTTTGCCCATACTTTGTCGGGGCTCAGGAATGAATTGAGGTCGTATGTCCTTCCTGTCACCACCATTGACTTTTGGGGGACTTGAAGCCATGGCTGCTTCCTTGCATCGGTGCTCGGGAGCGAACCTGTCACCACCATTGACTTTCCCGGGATTGAAGCCCATGAATAACTGCGGAAAAATCGTGATGCTAATTACTATGCCACAACTGCTACCTCGCTCACAGCTTTCTAGCATATACACTGTATAGAGAGCTGCTGACAGCTTTTTATAATGGGATATACCCACTCCCTGCTAGGTGAACTGAGAGAGTCTTTGAAAAATCCAGCCCACAAGTTGCCTTGAACCCATGACTTTTGGTGCCAGTGGAAAATGCTTTCATCAGTCAGCCACAATGCTCATTGCAATGAAACTGCTTGAATGTGCATGACACATGACATTGCACAAGTACATTAAATTATGCCGAAAAGGCTAGCTGAAGTACAGAGCGCTTTAAGTTAATGTTTTCGAATATGCCTGGTCATGTTAATCTTCCCTTAATATCTCCTAACAAGAACAGAAGGCCTTATTTTGCCGCAGACCGCGATCACACTTTTTCTCAAACCCTCATCACTGAATCTTTAATCCTTATTCTCTGTATTCTGGTTTAGAAGGATGATGCAGTGGTAGAGCACTTGGCACGCAGCTACGAGAACCGGGCTACAAATCCCGCTCATGGCAGCCTCACATTGCTCCTCACTTTGATCTTGCCTCAAAACAATAACAAGCTTCACCACAAGGTCGAGCACCGATGCTGACCCGCTCAAGGTGCATGCTCCATGCTAAGCCGTAACTGGTGAAAACCAAGTATCTAACCTGACAGCTTCGTCATAACAATGAAGCTGTCATGGGAAGAGAATAGCCCCACTGTATTCTGTAGATGAGATAACTCGGTGGTGCCCTAATCTGCCTCCTTACGGAGGTATAGAGGCACTGGCTGGACTGGACGCTTATCAATGTTACATACACACAGACGACTATGAGATTGTGGGGATCACAACCTCTGATGATGGTAAGTCACATCAATACATGCGTATTGTGTGAAATATGCACAATCCACTTCCAGTTTACAATCAGCCTCAGACATAGAGTGATCGTTTAGGGGAGTTGTAGGGGAGGATAACTCTATACCCTTTGATCTAGTGACTGAGGTATATAGTACATTATTACCTGGGTTAAAAACATGTTGGTGTAGTCACCGTATAGTAGATTGTTGTTGCAGGGTTATCCAGGTGACCTCGCTTCCCTAAAAAAAACCAACTCTTTCTAGAACCCGGCTTTATCCCGCATCATCCCGCTACATGCTGAAGAATCACATCATTTATCAATGTTACAGATAAGGAGTTGCCCTATTATGGCCCAACTGATGACACAGTTACTGACCCAGTTATAATCTCCTGGACACCACGCTCCACCAATAAAGTCGGGTTACTGAAAAAATGTCCAAACAGTCGCTGCTTATTCACAGAAAATAGAAACTGGCTGAATAAAACCAACACACAAGTAATTCTATATAATTTACAATGTTATACTCTATTATATAATGTTATACTATATATTGTTCTATTTTATATAATATTTTATTATATTACAATATATTGTATAGCATCACATTATAGCATAATATAGTACATGTATTCTTCATCCCATTATATTATATTGCGTTATATTATATTATATTGTGTTATATTATATTGCGTTATATTATATTGCGTTATATTATATTATATTATATTATATTATATTATATTATATTATATTATATTATGTTATATTATTTTATATTACATTATATTATATTATATTATATTATATTATATTATATTATA
>Ga0224511_10001070_pt1 | contig 15580 bp, 7 predicted proteins | sample SF_May12_sed_USG_2_FD_169988 | JGI IMG/M metagenome (GOLD analysis project Ga0224511, IMG submission 169988) | Sediment microbial communities from San Francisco Bay, California, United States - SF_May12_sed_USGS_8_1 | ecosystem: Environmental > Aquatic > Marine > Sediment | place: USA...
TCAAGTACTTGATCCCACTCTTGGCTCATTTGCTCAGTACAACGATTCTGTCTAGTTGATCATGATGTAGAAATATTAGGCATCAAACCCACGGCTGCTTCGGCTGTCAGTGCAAATATGCTACAGTCTATCCAGATGTATAGTCAGGCAGGTACGGGTGAATAAAGAACATAAGTTCTGACCAGAAAATGACTCTTAAAACATATAACGGCTTAAACCAGGACTGTTCTTTGTCAGCGGTCAAAGAACGGTCTTTCAGGGCTAATCGTTGTTCCCGCCTAATGACGTAGCTCAGCGTGTTGTTGTTGCGAATCATGTGATCGCTGTTGCTTACTCACGCGATCGCTGTTGCCAACCACCTAAAAGATATATGGTGAACTGACCGGAAATAGCTCGCACGGGCGATTTCTCGATCTCTTTGAAGTTGTTAGTGTCTCTTTGAAACAGCGTTTAAAGCTTTATTGTTTTTAGGGTTCAAAGAACAATCCAAAAGAATGTTCTTCAGCGGTTATTGCAGGTCCGACCCGCAATAATCGCAAAGGAACGCTTTTGCTAGCCGCCTTCGATGTTAGCCCGTGCTTTGCCCAGCTTACAAAGAACGTTCCTGGTTTGAACCAACCATAAAACACTGCCATGATAATCCAAAGTTTCTTTGTAATTGATGCGCTGGCACCCCAGATTGAAAATGTCTATCTCAGTGGAAGACAGCTAGACAGGAACAGCAGGGACAATGGATAGGGCACGGCGAAGAGGTCATTCATAACGGTTCAGGCTCGGGTGTCCACCTCCACCAAACCACCCTGCAGACATGGGCACCTAAGCCTAGACTGTTATGAACAACTTCTCCATTATGGTTGATTAGTCATCATCCTCCAGTGGTCTTGTCTAGTTGGCTTTCGCAGAAATAAGGTTTTCTCCCAACAAGAACTGCACATTTCTTACTTATCGGAGGCAACCATTGTGCGTGGTAGTGCACCAGTTGCAATGAAACCTTGGATTATCATTGGTGCATTCGCATGCTCCGTTTTTTCCAAACTGAAATAAAATTTGGTTGCGAAATCCGCTAAACTGTTCAAGAGCGCGACCGAAAATCGCGATTTAAAAACGCATCTTTCGGTCACAGTCTGTGCCCAAAAGCACGCGAATAGATTTCCGTGACTGAAAGTAGGCGTTAGCATGGTAGTTTAAGCAAATGTCAAGGTTACCGCAAAGAGACTTGATTACGCCGTTGGGATACCGAATCGAATTGTTCGGCTCTAACCGACGAGTTAAAGTTGAGAGAGGACAACTCTGATGCGATCGAAATCCCTTCTGAACTCAACTGCGCTTCCTCACCACGGAAAAATTTCGGTCACGATCACGCGAATGCATCTATTGCTATGCTTGCTTTGGGGGTTGAGTTCTATTACCGCATGAATGCCTGGTATGTCTTCTGCTTTTTAAAGCATCTAGAAAACTTGCCAATTTTGCCAATTATAATAAGCGAAATATAGGTAATTGCTCTACACTATTGGTCTGACTCCATACTTGTGTTAATGAAACTATAACCATCCGGGATAAACTTTATGGATATCCAAAGTGCTCGACTACTGTACAAGCAATTGAATTTCGTTTCAGATATAAAAACATTCTTTGCCTTTATCATATTAAACGGTGAGTTTTTATGCGTTGCAGTGAAGTATTTGAAAGAGATAACACCATATCTTCGGAAGTCGTCTTCTCTCGCCGATATTGGCTGGACGGAGCATGGCGCCTCCTACACGTCATCACCGCCGTTGTCACCAAACTTTTTAAACTCATGTAAAACCCTTCCGTTGAACATGTGCTATGCCTGCCAGAATCTGACAATGATCGATAAGGACTGTTGCATAATAGAACTGCATTCCCCGGACGGCCAATGCTCGTGTCTACTGAAATGTCCGGATCGTGTGACCGCCAGTACCTGGTTTAACTCTATTCATATGAATGTTATGGCACGAACGCAGGCGGTGGGAATGCCAGAAGCCAACAGGGCTCTAGCTAAGCTGACCAGTGGTCGATCTGTCGCTCACATTGGATGGCTCGCTCAGCAGGTATGTCTTTCTCCGCGACTAAGAACCCTAAAGTATAGAAGGATAACTTAAGGGTGAAGCGCTGGATATTTGCAATCGTTTGAACCGTGGTTCCAACCCCAGTCGCTACCATCTTGAGTATGGTAGGATCAGCCATTGTATAATTATGTTCTATGTTAACTGTTGAAAGCTTCTGTGGCGGATTGAATGATTGGGAACATAGGAACAAGCCTAGAATTCAATGCAGGGAAAATTACTCTTCAACGGGCTTTTAGATTAATGAGTTTCACCTGCCAACCACAATTTACAGTTCTAAAAATCAGAAGAAATATGATGTGACAGTCCTGCTAGATCTTTAGTTTTCTTATCACATTTTCTTACCATTGTTTTTGGGTTGCTATTGGAACCAACAAAATAATTGTGATGATTGTTTTTTAGGTTCATAGTAAAGCTGGCAACCCGACCTGGAAACCCGTCTTTTCATGTATCACTGATAAAGATATGCTCCTCTACAATGCTGTACCAATGACTGATGAGCAATGGACAGAACCGATACAAAGTCATCCACTGTTAGCTACTAGGTAGGGTCAAATGAGGCGAATATTGGGATAGCGGGATTGGTTAATGGTAGAGTGTTGGGTGAGAACTTGGGTGCAAATCCCAGTTATGGGGGTTTCCGTTATTAGTATCAGCTTCTCGCGTGTTAATTCTAGCTCAAAACAAAACCAAGCCTTCCTATGAGGTGGAGCATTGATGCTGACCCCTCCCTATGAGGTGGAGCATTGATACTGACCCCTCCCTATGAGGTGGAGCATTGATGCTGACCCCTCCCTATGAGGTGGAGCATTGATACTGACCCCTCCCTATGAGGTGGAGCATTGATACTGACCCCTCCCTATGAGGTGGAGCATTGATGCTGACCCCTCCCTATGAGGTGGAGCATTGATGCTGACCCCTCCCTATGAGGTGGAGCATTGATGCTGACCCCTCCCTATGAGGTGGAGCTTTGATAGTGACCCCTCCCTATGAGGTGGAGCATTGATGCTGGCCCCTCCCTATGAGGTGGAGCATTGATAGTGACTAGCTTGTGGTACTCCAAGCTAAGCTTTAACTGGTGAAATAACAAGTATTTAGCTCACAGCTTCACTATAACGATGAGGATGGCATTACGAGGATCAAGTTACTTACAAGGGAAGTCAAAATGTTAGAAATAAATATTAGGATTAGCATTTTCTGTTTGGTCATGTGAAATAACATAAAAACATTAAACTTTCAAGAAAATTGATTTTTTTTCCTGAGGTAATTTAAATGTTTTAATATTTCAGAAAAGGCTTTAGATCTCAAATTGTCGCAACCCTGACTGACGATCTATACAGTTGTGTCTCGCCTCCAGAAGATAGAGTTTGGGTTCTTTAGCGAGATCAGTATTTCGCTTAGGGGTTCATTATCACTAATTGGTTGTATAGCGTCCAATTATTTCCAAATGTACCAATCATGCGATGTGACTCCAGGGCAAAGCCTCTTAAAACCTTAGCTCGTGTCATCTGCTTCAGACCATCACGGTGAATGAATCAGAACAGAGGCTGCTTCTTGTTACTACAGTGAAACTTGGATAACTTGAACTGCAGGGGACCATCAAACAAAGTCGGAGTTTTGAAAAGTTTAAGTTATGAGTTATGCTCTCCCTTTGCTTTAGCCATATGGCCACCGTAGCGAGTCCATTTCGCTCTAGTGTATTCCATTTCCTGGCTAAACTTTCCAAAAATTAGTGGGGTTTTCTTCTCATGTGAAAAGAAAACAATAAAATTAAGCTTGTTACACCAGAATATAAACACATCCAGCCACAAAAAAGGTAATTTGATGGCACTGACCGGGTTTATCAGATATGATGATATGCCCAGCAAATTATCATTACCCGGGCAGGGACCATGAAACTTGGTTTGATGTTGAGTTAAGCAAGTTTTCGAATTATCCGAGGTCGAGGTAACCAAGTTTCACTGTATCTTGTTGACTTTGCTTTTGTTTTTTCGTGTTTGGCGTCATCACTGCCATGATGACGCTGCCAGGTTAGATACTTACAGCTCAGCGCTGAGTACCATGCTCGGTTAATATCAATGCTCTACCAATATCAAAGTATGGCTTGTGTGTTTGTGTGACCCGGACTCGAACGGAGGTTCCCAGGGCTGCGAGCCCACGGCTCTACCGACAAGCTATCCCACTATCCCGCTTTACTTGATTAAACACTCGGTTATGGTAGCTTTTGTAGTCATCAGGTCTTGCTGTTCTGCAAACAAAAACTAGTAGCCCAAATTGCGCCGCAAAGAGTCTTACTGTGTGCAGCTGTAAGTTGGTGTCAATGACATGATTTCATTTGATCGCTTACCTTCACAAGTGGCGTTATGACTCTTACAGGTTGGTGCACTGTGGCAAACAGCTGAGTTTGGCTTCTGGTAATGATGTATGCATCTTCAGCACCAGAACTGGCACCAAGCAGGGAGTTGAATCTCATACATTCAGAGTAGAAACCCAACGGGAACAGGCCGCATGGTCCAGGGCTCTAGTTAATGGAGCCCATAGAGCGGCTCGGGCCTTGCAGCATGTCACCTGTGGTGAGTATTTTCGTGATTATTTACGTACCAAGTATGTGCACAAAGTGAGAGTTTACACACGAGACTCACCTCTATAAAGTCCCAAGTTTTTCCCATAAGGCTATCATCCAGCTGACTTTTCTTATTTACCATATTGGATGGTGGAAAACAACTTCTTATAAAATAATATCGGTCGGTTAGCCATATGATTAAACTTCTTGTTGTGAGGAGACGAATCCAAAATACTTATTGTTGCTCCGTCTAGGCCTTATATGTTGGGCCTCAATATGCCTATACTGTGTTACGTTGTTGCACCACTCATAAGGTTCCGATGTGTTAATTACATGATGAGTCGGGCATTCATACTTTTCTGCATACGTAGAATTTAAAACTGTCATGATTTTTTTTTAATAACCTCAATTCAAGAATTAATGCTTATGTATGGTTACATTGGCAAATTTCCATCGAAAGTTCAATTGACCTTCAAACAAAACCTGTGGTGATATACCCATCGTTTTTACAGCCGCCCAGTGGCAAGGAGAAGCGGCCACTCTACGTATTCATTATGATGACGGTTTTACGCTGATTAATAATCGCGACAGCGGGGTTATATGGCAGCACCCATTTAGTCACCTTATAAAGTCATCAGACGATGGTCTCAGTAAAATTTGGTTTGTGTTCAATAATGGTGACCAACAACGGGAGGTGGTGAGTAATTCTTCATACAAGCTTGTGCTCAAGATACCAGGATCGGTCAGTGACTAAAGCGTCTGGCTCATGATTGTAAAATCCTGGATTGATCTTGTACGATGTTTAATGAGTTATTCTGCCCGGAGACAGATTCCTCATGATCTGGCTTGTCGTGGGATAGTACAAAAGTAGTTTTCTGTTGCCTTCTTCGGTTTCCTGGTTAGGGGTCGGTCAAACTAGCAGCCATTTGTTTACGCTTCACCTGCCAAGAATTCAGCTTTATGCAAAGCGAGAGGTGGATCTTTAATCACCGTGGAGTTATCTTGGCTTTTATCAACTGGTTGGGGCCTCAATTATTTTTACCGTGGCGAGTCGAAGCGACGCTAGCAATCTGGAGTGAGAGGCTTACTAAAGGCTCTCACCAGGAAAACGACTCACCGACAGTGAGACACGAACCTACCTGGCGTTTTACCAATTGAGCTGTATGTATTTCTGGCTCAGATACTAAATCGTTTCTGAATCACTTACGATGCTGTCAAATTAGCCGATGTAATTCCCGAATTCTCGCTTCCGATACGCGGACCTTTAGTTCAGATTCTAAAAGGTTTAAAATAAAGAGATAACTTTACCTTTGCTGTGACCATGAGCTGCTCACATGATACCTAGCTCTTGCTGCTCCAAAACAGGCCTTGGCACGAGGATGTCTTCTAAACAGAAGCTGAAGTGCAGGTGTAACCTAATAAAAAGTCTTAACAATACCCAGAGTTTGTGATTGTGAAACTGCGAGCCATCTAATGTGAGACGTCACTGTTTGCAAGAAATCTGGAACTGATTAAAAAGCCTGCATATGAAAGCTAAATATTTCTTGTTGTTTTAGGAGTTGGACTTGCAGGCGAACCCTAAGCCAGTGGTGTTTGTCTTGCACACATTTTTATCAGCGAAAGTTGCTCGACTCGGCTTAGTGGCATGATCGCCAGGCCACCTTTCTCTAAAATAGCTTTCCGTGAGCAGCTTTTAGTCAAAGGTCAAGGATATTCGCGTGGCTTTCTTTTCTCACCACAGATGACAATTTGCTGCCTGATTTACTGTGTAGCTCAGTTTTTCCCATCTCTGATGCGTGATTATGCAATTTGAGCCAACGGTTTATTAAGTTGACGACACACACGCAGATGAACCATTGCAATATTTTTCCTGATGCGTTTTTAGTATATACCCTCTTTTATTTTTATCGTAGTTGCACCACTGCCACCTAATGAAGACACACCCAACAGTTCATGGATGCGTATCATTCTCTTTAATTTATGTGAAGATGAGAACAATGTTACCCTATCATCTCTTGAAATACATGCATTGCCAACCGTCATCACCCATTTGTAGTACTCGTATGATATCTTCAATGTTATGTTGAACCTGCTGAATTAGATACTTATTTATTCATCATCTCTGGGGTAGCATGGAGCACAGTCAGCGGGTCAGTATCAACGCTTCGCCTCATACTGAGGCTTGTTTTGATCTCAGATTAATGTTAGGGGCTCATATCTACAACATATCTACAACATATCTACAACAGAACCCCGCCATGACCAAGATTCGAATCCAGATTTTCGCGGCTGGGAGTCCACTGCTCTACCACTATCGCTCAATCCATGCAGTGACATATGTCACTGCTCAATCACGTGGATAAATGTGAAATGTCCAGAAGGTCCAGACGTGCTACCGCGGATAAAAAAACATGTAGTGAAAAGAGTTCATACTTTGATGGTTGTCCATGCTGTGTGCTTCTTTGGCTACATGGTTTCCAGTTCCTATTAAGAGTTCTACATTTTGAGTAAATTCAAACAGTTCATTGGCCGGAGGATTGACATCCTTCTAATACCGCTGTTGCTTTGGTGATGTTTTTTACCGTGGACGATGATTTTTTATTGCGACGTATATCAATGTTCCGTAATAACATTGTATTGCTTTAGAGTGGCTGAGTAAACAATGTTTACATCAAAACACCAGTATTATATTGAGATTTTAATATTTGAAGTTGAATCTGTTTCAATCATAAATAATTTACAGTTTGCCGGCAGCAAGTTCGGTAGAGGATGGATGGTAGTCGCCTCCTTCCCATTGGCTGACAGCGATTGTAGCGCAGCCAACTCTGGCTGCGCCTGCCCCAGCGTGGACTGTAACTCCTCTACCGAGTACACTCAGATATCCATCCAACTTCACCTACAAGTGAAATCGAGAATTTAATTGAAAACTGCCCAATGAACGGCCCACGAGATCGGGGCACCCTTTATTAGCATCGAGCTATTTTGCGGCCATGCAAGGGGAATTTGTGTGAACCTTCATTCGAAAGTTAAAACTCTTTTCTGGGAGAAAGCTAGGATAATGGTTAAGCCCTGTTTACAGCCTACATGGTCGACTATAATAGAACTACTGAGTCCTACCCCTTGATACGACTAGATTTCCAATTGGCAATCATTCCGCAATACTCGTACAAGACTGACCCCACGAACAGTCTCATCGCGAAGTAGTCAAAACGAAATAATTTTCTTAGTCTCTGTATAAATTTACTGGAAAAGGTTGGCAACTTTGCATATTGATCTCTAATGCGGAGTTGTTTACTCTTCTATATACAAAACGATTCCTGCGTACATTACTACTAAAGTTACTGGTTCTCACCTGTGTATCCTGTGTCACATGAACGAGGACTCCGTCACTGGGGATGGTAACCTTGGCGACATCACCGATGTGTCTGTTAGCAGATGTCGGGTCATCAGAGTGTTCAGTGCCGCATGGGTTGAAATGGCCCCCTTATTAACAGAATCATACAGTTACTGCATGTATCAAGTATGTAACGTGATAGCAGAGTACACACAAAAAATTGTGACAAGTAAGCCAAAGATCAATCAGTCATGATAGCTCAGTGGGAGAATGAATGAATGAATCTTATTGTCTGTTCTCCCTGTGGCCCGGGTTCAATTCCCAGCCACGGCGGAGTATTTCAAGGGAATTTTCCCTGGCTGATCGCACTCTGCCAACCCGTCCTGAGCCAGCATGGCAGAAAATGGCTCAAAGTAGTTTGACCATAGACATTTATTGGGCGTCAACATTGGGTGTGACTCACAGCTGTGGAACATGCGATGTTCGACATGTGACAATAATAACATGCATCAGGCATCATTGAGTTCAAATGGTATTTCCTCTCACCAGTAGCCAAGCAGTCAGCAGTCACCTCTCCTCTTTCATGAACATGGATAGAGAACTTATCACTGTCAGCTAGGAAGGCATCCAGACCACGGAACACGGCTGCAAGAACACCGACAATAGACATGTATGAGGGTTTCACCGATATAATTCGCATTTTCGGATATGGTTACATTGGTTAAACGTTGTCCTGGTGCTAATCCGGCGCACCGCCGATATGTTCTACTGCCACCATGCGTGATCGAACCACCCGCTGGAATGCGTTGTGGGGAAACAACTCTTTTTAACAAAGAAGTGTCACAAGACATTGCGTCTCCATGACCCATCATTTTAAAAATTGATTCCTTGATTTAAAGGGATTCTCAGTTAAAACGATACCCATGCACATATAATGTACTAGCTACCTATTTGGGAATTTTGATAAAATAAGATGTATTCCAATTAAAAGATAATAAATCTAGTAAATGGAGTCCTATAGATTACTAAGCTGGGATGGATTTAAATCGCCCTAGTTGGGTACTAATTCAGGCTCATCAGATATGAATTGCAATGTTGCTGCCGCCAAAAATTATTTTCTCTATATAGGTCAAGTAGTTAGAGCTTCAGATAACTGGGCAAATATTGTCACGGGTTGGACACCAGCAGGCAAAAGAAAAAGGGGTAGGCCCAAAACTAGATGGGTAGACGATATCAGGTCCCTAAACAACAACTGGATGTCATCAGCGCAGGACAGAGAGAAGTGGTCAGATCAAAAGGAGGCCTTTATCCAGCAGTGGACCAACGATGGCTGATGATGATGATGATGATATAGGAGGTATACGAGTGGAAGCAAAACGTTTCCTAAATGGCGTATGGTATAATGTATCCTGGGAAACACAAGGTAAATGAGTCAGTAGAACAATTTCTGCATACCTCCTGACGGAACATGAATAATAAAGGTTTGTTGCATATTAATTTGTTACGATAAGATAAGATCATCTTGCATCATGTGGTTGGCATCACTAAACCAATGGCTGTTTCAGGATGGTCCAGGATTTGCTCTGTAGGGTTGGTAAGATCACAGAATGACTCACCAGTGATCTTGGTCAGCTGGTCGCTGACTCGTGTGAAAGAGACGACTCCCTCTATGTGATAATTGATTGGTCCATTATCAGTGTTGAGGGTTCCCTGTCTGTCAATCACTGCCACAGCCTGAGTTACTGCCGGCGCTTTAAAATTAAAATAAAACCTTAATAAGGATGCATGTATGTATACATACATGTATAAACAGAATTCTGTGCTGAAGAGTACTCAACATGCAAGTGTCATTTTATTTAATCCAAATTACATCGCCACATGCAGGATCGGCACCATTTCGGGGTTCACAACTATATACAACCATAGATTTCCCAGAATTCAAGCCACTAAATCACACCCGCTTCAAATGAGAACCATCATATCAAAGAAAATTAGCTAAATTGCCATTCCTTGGCGATGGCCCTTCTATCTATTTCCCTACTCGATGGGACACGTTCTACAATGGGGCAAAGGGGGCCGTGTGTGGTGGAAAAACGTATAATGGGGCCGTGTGTAGTGGACAAACGTATAATGATTTCTGGAGCAGGCGTGTTTAGTATGCATGCATGAGTCATGAAAACTTACAGAATCCACAGGATGGCTGGTGTCCATAGAATGGAGCATTCTGATCATTATTTAAGCATACTGTATACCTGGTGGTGTATTCCTCTGTAAGAATATTATGACAAAGTATTAACATATGAAGTGATGGCGAAATGGATAGCGTACTAGGTCTTGAACCAGCAGTCTCTTGTTTAATACCCATCCAGTTCTAGCAAAAACTTGCTGTTTCACGACACGTTCATCGGTTTTGGATCGGGATATTAAACAAAGGAGTTCTCTATAGAGCGCATGGGTGCAAGTAGAAAGTCCCCTAATGGTGCACCCTGAGAAACGGTTTGTCAAAGGTCCAGTAGGCGTCTTTGTAGACAGCGACACACGAAATTCCTTTTTATTGATGAAGTCTATATAGTAAGATGTTTAGAGGTTATGGGTGGTGTGACCATAAGCATGCACTGATTTGTTGCTCGCAGACTTCATTGGGTTGTATATAATCAGATAAAAGGTTGGCCATTATGCTATCTAATACGCCATAAACTCAGTGATACCGGTCACCGCATACTTAACTCTGGGAGAGAAACTGTTATGAAAAAGGCTGTAATTTACCGCGAGTAGACTTTATAGGGAGGCTTTGGCCGAACCCCTTGATATGTAATAATATAGGTCTTACCAACGGTTATCTCCTTGCGTTCGAGTTGACCAAAGAGAGCAAAATAGTCGCATTCACAAAGACTCAGTCCAAATAGTGCTGTAAGTACGATCAGGCACTTCATATTTCCTACAACCAAAGAGTAAGAGGAGATTATACAGAAATTTAATGTCTAGTTAGGTGCTTCGGAAGAATCTTCAACTCCAAAAAAATGTGCGTTCCTCAATTTGAAAGTCAGATTTTGACATCTGGCTGACTAACTAGCTTAGTAACTCCCCAAGAGATTGGGTCATTCAAGTCTCCATTGAACAGATTTTCTCCGTTTTTCCTATAATGAATTGTCAAATTTATACTTACCAATCGATACGGATTGAAAGACAAAATAGATTATTAAGAATGGTTTGATTCGGATGTTGCACTGTTCTCGCTGAAACTGGTATGGTCCCTTAATACTTTTGTCACACTTTATATAATTTGACGAGCTTTAATTAGTGCACCAATTGGTGGACTGCACTACCAGGTAATGGTCAGACACTAATCTCCGAAAACAAGAGTTAATACACCATGTGATGAGTTACCTGCCATGATAGCTATGGGCTATTACGCCGCGTTCACTCCATTTAATAGACCCCCAACCCTTCGCCCACCCCCACCCGCTATATCAAATTACATGTTTGTTAGAGCCCAGTGTAAGTTATTTATTCTGGCTATACCATGCAACGAAGTGTTTGGCCGGACAGGGTTGGCATAGTGGAAACTGATGACTCCAAGGGCCAGCTTCACTCTACCAGAGCACTCGCTGACTCAATGTGAATATAGCGAGTGACAAAATGCTTTTCAGATGGCCAAATTATTTGTAGTACACCAATCATTTTCCCATGATCAGAATTATAAAGGTTGGATTATCCATAGGCTTCTTTTGCCACTACATGTATCTTAGCTACATCAAATCAATTGGCCGTGCAACAAACGGATGAAGTATTGCGCTGTAAGAACTGATAAGATCGGCGCAATAGCCAAGGTGCAAAACCTCTAGGTATGGTAAATTATAGTCATTATTCATCAATGGCCAGGTGCCAGTCTGTGAGAGGATGTAAGTGTAACCAGGCACCCATTAAAGGCATAACTGTATATGGCTAAAGTAGCTACTCAAGGCTTAACCTAATCTAATAATCGAATCAAACTCACTGATGTATTGAGTTCAGTGAGCTCGCCTCTTGGGAATTGAGCATGGCCCCACGATCTTCAGCTTCTGAACATCATAGACTGAGAGTATATGAGGTATGGAACGAGTCATCAATTGATTTATTTGTCTTTTATTGTACTAGGAGGCCGAACTATTTATAGCAGACCAAGTAACTTGTTCTAGAAGCTGAGAATTATGTAAGGAGCTAACACTCACAGTTGGAGCCTCGTATGACAAGGGATTGAAGTTCAAGTATTTTGAGGCAAATACCCAAGCCGCTGAGCTATTTGGGCCATGTCTGGCTCTACACTGCAATAACTTTTGCGAACAAATTGACAGCGTATAGAAGAGAAAACCAATTAGCGAATGTAATTTATAAATTTTCTGCTAGTTCGGTTTGATGATACCGGACATGCTAAATTTTATTGCCCCTCTAATAACAGCTTCCTCTGCACAATTGTTTGGTTATAGTTTGAATGGTGAATTTGATGATACATGTATGACCAGCCTGTACTTTTTTATTGCTATACTTGGGCTGTCCTATTTAACATACCTCCTGAGCGCAGCATGTTGAAACAACAGAAGCTGGGATATACGTGAGAAGTTCACACTCACAACGGTAATCTACCTTGACCAGGATTCAAACCCAGGCTCTCACGGCTGGAAGCTCAACACTCTACTACCGACCTATCCCTCTATCCCTTTATTTAGAAAGCAAGGCCATTTGCTATCCACGTAATACAACAATCCTGTCCTACACTCAAACCAGGTTTTAGGAGAATGATAACTATAATGGTTATCTCGTGTTTTACCTGTTTCGAGCTCCCCTTGTCCGTTGATGTGCAATAGATCAGGCAGACCGTGACTTACCCGGTGCGAAGGTTCTGTAACTGGTTTTTATTACCATGTTGTTGCCATAGCAACCATGCACTCAATCACTCCTGTATTACACGAGCGTGCACGTCATTACGAGGCAAGAGCGCAAAATTACAAAATGATTCTTACATCTAAAATATAATTGTGAAAAACAAGAAAAGCCAAATGTATCTCTGTATTTCTATCTATAATAATTCATATTTAGAGCAAAATAAGTGAAAAGTTTTACTCATCTGCCTGTTTATTATTATTCTCTGTAGGGGGGATCATGGAGTTTGCTCCCTGATTAACAGAGAGACACGGTCAGTGCTCAGGAGCGAGTGGAGGTTGTATGGTCTTCCTGCCCTCACTATTGGCTTTGAAGTTGAACTACATAGACATGAGAATTGATCATTTCAAGTGGGATAGCGTGATAGATCAGTGGTAGAGCGCTGGGCTCCCAATTGTTCGAAGTTGGGTTCAAATCCCGAGCGCGGCGAACACCTGTTGTGAGTATGAGATCTTCACATTTATCCTAACTCAAAACAAAACCAACCTATAAGGTGGGGTATTGATACTGATCAGCCCATGCTGATCCATGTGAAAAACAAGTATCCATAACCAGCGTCAGCTTCATCATTACAGTGAGCTCGCCTATTAAAAAATGAGCATAGCCCTATATCATCTTCAGCTTCTGAACCTCATACTCTCGTGAGTATGAGGTGATGAGTTTGAATTTATTTATTTGTTTGTATTTATTGTAACCTTGCGATCATTATGGTGGGTGAAGCTGTCGGGTTGTATGTACCATAGCAGCGAGACGTGTCAAATGAGAAGGCTATCTTGAATCTCATACGCAATGATTTGTATCAAGACCCTAAAGCGCTCTGTAGAATAGAACGGTCGTAAATAAAGTGAAAGTCGTTCGTTAACTAATGATCGTGTGGGGAAGTGGCTGTTAGAGAGCCGTTTGTACCTACATTTATGTTACTGAGGTGTGGTGCCACTCCTCTTCCTCACCTACCCCAATTCTGATAAGGACTGGGTACCCATTCGCTGGCTGAACGAAGAGTTTTCAAAAAGTCCGGTGCACATCGGTCTGGAACCCGGGACATTCAGAGCCGGTAGCGAGCACTTTGACCACTCAACCACAGAGTCTATAACAGTCATATGGATGTCAAAACATTGCTGAAGAATGACAATCCGAGTCACCTAATTTAGGAATCTTCAGACCTCAGTGATCGTCATCCATTTATTGCACTGTCATTGCAATAAGCTCGATGGAAATCAAAACTATTGCTAGCCTAATCCAACTATAGTAATACATACGTCAATGAATGAATGGCAAAACTTGCTAGTATGATTTATTTTAGGCAGTGGTATTTCTTGCTACATAAATCATTATGCACCGTGAAAACTGCTCATACATCAAGCGAATCATACTATACACTTGAGTATCCACTACACCTAACTGTTGTTTCTCTATTGCACGAGTCTTTATTTTCTAGAATTTAGGAACTGAAACTGAGCAGTGACCCATACATTCTTCATAAAGCTTGAGAAGACCAGTAATTTGATTTCGTTTGAAAAAATTATTTTATACAGATAACTTTAATAAGATCGACAGGTTTTTTGCCTTCAGGTCCTTGGAAATTTGAAGATTCTGAGTTATAGCCGAACAATAGCAGAAGCCAAATTAGAGTTCTGTAGACAGTCCAGGACAAAATCCAGGGTGACACAAGACACAATGGAATGCTGTCAAACATAGGTGCGAAGAAGAGTTTTAAAATCCTAATTAAAACTGATCATGACATGATGAGTAAACTGTTTCAGAAATTTTACAATTTCAAAGAGTCTAGCATTACTGTTCTAAATAAACGAACTATTATGGTGTAGCGTGTAGTTGATTCAGTGACACATAAATTCATTTATGTCACTGATTAATCAAAAATAATTTCTACACCAGAAAGTTGTATCACTTGGCTAAACACGTGATTGGCATTTGGAGTTGCCCTCTCATGAGTCTTTTGCATGAGCGAGCCAAAATGTTACCTCCTTCTGGCGAAGCATTATTCTCCATAAATGAACATGTATACAGAAACATAAAAACAGAGATGTGGCATTCAAGCAGATCGCGATATTACCTTCACGAGACTTAGTGGTGATTACGAAATCGAGGCTGCCATTGTATCATTTGCAAAATAGCCTGTTCTTAACCAAGTTTTTTCAATAGAAATACTGGACCAATCATGTCAAACATAAAATCATCTGAAAGCTCCAAATCTATTTTATACAAACCGACCCTGGAAAATTGAATATTGGTGATTTTTTAGTCATGGGGTCTTATTAAGTAGGGGACTATGTGGATACTGAGATCATGTATAATCATATAGGGAAGATAACTCACATTGTGGTCTATGGGCCTATACAGTATACCAGTTACTTGCCATTTACCAATAATAATGTGGAGCAATGATTATAGATCTGTGTAGACGTTTAGATGAGATTACTAGCTTATAACTATATGGTGTTACAACTTACAAGCCATAAGTCCTTGCATATGCAATCTTTTCATTTGGGAACCTCCGCAGTCAGCACGCAGACATAACAAACAAAATCTATCATCAACATTGATTTTGAGGCAGTCATGATAAATTTTTGTGTTAGGATCAGCGGGTAATAGTCCTGACTAGGTTTGCAAATAAAAGAACTTAATTGCAGCCAACAGACCGACTGTCCAGCACAT
>Ga0224511_10001071_pt1 | contig 15578 bp, 5 predicted proteins | sample SF_May12_sed_USG_2_FD_169988 | JGI IMG/M metagenome (GOLD analysis project Ga0224511, IMG submission 169988) | Sediment microbial communities from San Francisco Bay, California, United States - SF_May12_sed_USGS_8_1 | ecosystem: Environmental > Aquatic > Marine > Sediment | place: USA...
AATCATAGAAATACCATCCCAGCCAACTTTTGTCTGCAATGTTTACATTTTGTCACGTGACGTGTCTTGTGCATTTACCAAGGCCAATTCCTTTTGTATGATGTGTTACTCAGGCCTACTTGTTTAAACAGTTTTATGGCAAATGACATTATAAGGCAAAACCACAACCCGCTAGAAATTAATACAGATTGTATTCCCATTCAGCCATCACAAATGCATATAAATCAGTAAAGGAAAATAAAATGCCTGTCTTAAAGGCCTCAAACATCTTCAGAGTTCCTGAAAAACACTCCGGGATAGAGTATTAGGAAGGATTGATCCTGAAAATGTAGTGACTGGAAACACTATTTGAAGAGGCGGGAATCATGACTTTAAAAAAAGATGTTTCTATTTGACTTTAGCTACATGTACACGCAGCAGAAATGTGTTGATAATGGAATACAATATGCTGTACAACTTGGTAAACGCACAACTGACAAACCACTGTTAATGAAATGAATAAATGGTACACGTATTTTGTCACGTTGGTCTAAAATGAAAGTAACCAAACCTAGAGCTTTGAACTAAGATAGAGCCAAATCTGCCGTTTAACTTGCAGTCAAAACATACTTTGGAATTTTATAAGAGTGTATAACTGCAAATGATCTAATGAGCAAACCTGACATGATTTATAATATTGACAAGAAAGGTATTAAAGTAGTACAAAGCCCCCCTACATTGCTGCTAGCCGAGACCACCCAGCCCATGCTATAACATCTGGTTAGGGTACAACTGTTACTCTGATTAGAACTGACAGTACAAGTGGGTCTGCAATACCACCATACTTTGTCTTCCATGGAAAGTGAATGAATGTGGACCCCATGAAGAATGCATCCCCTGCGGCAAGTGAAACAGTATCTGAGACTGGATGGTTCAACGTGTAAGTATTTAAACAATATATCACCAAGCATTTTGTTTCCTTTGTTCCTGGCCGATCTGACAACAAAACCTTGGTTCTTCCTGGTATGGGCATACTAGACAGAACAACATACTACTATTCATACTTCCTGCTCACACACGCCACGTGCTCAAACCCCTAGATGTAGCCTGTTATGGACCTTTCGAACGGTTCTACAATGCACAGTCTCTTAAATGCATGCGCCAAACATCAGCAACAATCACCAAGTACAACATCTCTCAACATAATGTCATCGTCATGTCTACACGAGGCTCTGCAGTCTGACTTCCGACGCACTGGGATTTACCCCCCCCCACACACACACAATAGGGAGGTAATCCCATATATTGCACCATCGACAGTGTTCCGCCAAGAACTGTCTGAAGAAGTATCCAAGTCAAAACAGCACTCATGCAACAGTGGAAGGTGCCTTAGATGTTTTTGAAATTAAAGAAACACAAATCATTGATGTTAAAAGGAAATAAACAAACAAACAAACCCAGGAAAACTGCAAACTAAGCAAACTTGTATCTGTGAGAGAATGACAAAGTTATGGTCAACATTGCTGAACATGGGGAAACTCAAAAAGCTAAATCACAGTCTAAATCAAATAATCCAAAACATCTAAACCCCCTTTTCTGTTCCAGAGAACAGCCAGGTACATCTCTTGCCACCCCTGCCCCAGCCTCTATCAACTCTGAGACGGATGAATATGATGATGAAAAGTGTCCGTGACCTATTTCAGCCAGTAGAACTCGCTAACTATGTATCTCTTACCTTTGTGAAGTGGGCTCAGTGTGACGGAAAGGTGAATAGAAGGTCGTGTCTTTATGGGCCCATCTCTCTTACTGCAAATCAGTTCTAGTCATTGCAAATCAAATTAGGAGTAACACACCCTACCCATTATGAATTAACTGTAAACATGTGCATTGTAATACTATATTAAGTTATTTTGCAATGTAATATCGTTGGAAATGTTCAAGTTTAACATTATTTGTTAAAATAATTGTTAACATATTTTTATAGTCAAATCTGTGTTACAATTAAACTGATGAAAGGGAAAGCCCTCATGAAGCATAGCCTGCACGAGAAAACAACAGCCTCGGCTTTATTGAAGCCGTTCAGACACAAATACTTAATTGGCCTTATTTCATTGACGTCACAGCTCATGAATCTAAGGTACATGTTTCAAGATGGCTGCAGTAATACATGTACAGTTGGACTTTGTTTTTTGTGTTTGAACCATATTCTTGCACTTCAGACAGGATTATTGATTGATATTAGCGCAAAAGAGATGGATTGTCTTAATAAAGTAAGTAAGAAATTCTTTATATTGTGTTTAAATGACAATATATTGTTTTGAATGCTTCACACCGCCAATCATGGTTTGATGTAAATATATTTACATAAAATTCAAAAATCATAAACACATTGAGAAAAAACAATGTTTGCTGTGACATTTTTTTGCATAAAAATGTATTTCTCGTGTTCATAAGTTACTGTATAGTATGTTTATTTTATATGAGCGAAATGTAACCTAGCCTTTAAGTGCAGTATGGTTCACTTTTTATTGGTCAAGTATGTACACACACATACCAAAAAGTTAAAAACAGTTATTCCGTTTTGTTTATATAATTCTTGCGGACTCGGTAAACCTACACAATAGAAGTTGTTTACGGTCTAATCAAGACATAATTTACAATTGTTCTTTTAAATAAGGATTAAATTGTATTTTGGTTGCCTGTATTCATACTCTTAATATTCCCCGAACATCCACCGAGTTTTTTATAAAGAACTTTTATAGTAAGGTACACACCAATGTTTGTGTAGAACCGGACGGTTTATGCGTTAAATAATAGATCGAAGTGATGACTTCGTGCTTCGGTAAACTAATTCAGTTTTCTGAAGCAATCATTTTGTAACCAGGATAACGTATTTATATTCAAATCATACTTCTTCCCAAGTAAAAGCATGTTTCATTATTTTCCTAAATACGGTATCTGCATAGCAATGAAACACCGGAATTAAATTGATTTCATGACTTCGCTACACTGTTTTGCATTATTATTCTCTGAGTGGGAATTGGTAAACTTAATTGAATGTATACATTTAGGTATCTATCTAACCAGCTTGGACAAATGCATACAATTAGCTCTCTACCAGCGTAGACAAATATACTATATATATGTTTGTTACCAGCATGGACAACTATACATTTAGTATTTACCAGCATGGATAAGTGTATACATTTATCAAACTCCCCGCAGTGATTACTTCCCTTGACAGTACATTAAAGTAGCAGCGCGTGACGTTATCGCTGTGAGGAGATTGTACATTTATGTCATTTAAGCAGTTAAAAATGTTCCTTTATTGTGTTTGGCTCGCTTAAATAGTTGTTGTTGTTGTTGTTGTTGTTGTTGTTTAGAAATTGAAAGCGGAATCGTTAATATATGTTAAGCTTTACCTAGTTATAAATACATCAACACAGCCTGTGTTGTGTTTAATCATATAACATTATATCTGAAACGAACCTGTGATGATTTTCACAAGCAGAAGACGATTGTACTTAGAATTCTCTCTCCCATTTCTGTTTAATTTTACTTTCCTATCGTTTTGTTCAGCTTCTAAGTGGCCTGGTTGGAGAGATTAAATGCATTTTTTCTTTCTTTTTCTTCTCCAAATAATGTTGAGAAAGTGTGAGGTTTGCTATAGCTTAAAACAGGTTTAAACTCCAAATGAAAGTCATTGACCGTACCAACATTTCTTGACGAATTTTTTTAAGAAATTATCAATAAAAAAGAAAAGAAAAAGGAAAAAACCGGAAAACACAAAAAAATATAGTTTTTCTAAATGTCTGTTGCGTCATGATGTTGTAAGTGTTTTTGTATCGTTCTGTGTGTTAGTTTTTGTACGGGCCATTTTGTCAGGTTGCTCTTAAACATGACATATATCTACATTGTTTACAACATTCTTTGTTTGAAAATCTCTTCAATTTATAATACAATGCTGATGTTCTAAATGGTTACGAACCAACAACGCCTAATGAAATACTGTATATATCAACACAACATACTAGCAAAAAAGCAAAAAGTCACATAATTGTTTTCAACTTGTAAACAAAATATTAACATTAAACGGTACAATGATTAGAGGGCGTGCCTGGCCTTACGCACTTACGCACATGCGTACAGTGGTGGCTTCCAAAAAATCGAAAAATACCAACGGCAAACTGTGTCAAGTTATAACACTGCAAATGGCCAAATAAAACAGTGTTCCAATAGCGAACTCAAAGCTCTAATTAAGATATTACTCAAATTCTTTTTGTAGGTAAGAAGCTCAAGTTACTTTTACGAGTAAACAATCACCTCTGCGCGTATCATTTATTTAAAAACAAATCAACAACACACAAACGAATATACGGTTGTTAGTTATTATCTTGCCGTTGATATGTCTACATTGTTTGCAACATTTCTATTTTGAATATCTCTTCAATTCATACAATTATGTTATTTTTGCTGTTACATGTATTGGCAAATATAAAAACTTCAAAAGTTCACTGACCTTAAACATGTTTGTAAACATCGCCTACACAAACGTATTTGATTAACGTAATCCCTAAGAGAACATCTCTTGCAGGACAATTATATGATAATTGGAAGTTCCAATTATATGATAATTGGCTGTCCCAATATCATGACATGCCTCGACATCCTTGAGCCAACTACGCTCATTAAAATATAAATTCAAAATGTCGAGTTGTAAATGGTTACGAACCAACAACGCCTAACGAAATATATATTAACAGAACATACTAACAAAAAAGCACATATTAATTGTTTGCAACTCTTGAATAAAGTATTAACATTAAATGGTACGATGATGCCCTTACGCACGCGTAATACTATACAGTGGCTTTCAAACATTTAAAACATAATAAAACACCAAAAAGCGAATAATAATCGTCGCGAACCCGGATAAGCCAATACTACTCCAACAATCTGTTAGATTTAGTTGTGTTCATTTTTCTAATAAATATTATAATTTTTATGTTTTTTTGTAGACACATTTTACAAACAAACTGTTATGCAATTGTTGAGGTATTTGGTCTTTTTCTGCTCAGTTGCATGCACTGAGACAGGGAGAGAATGCGGAAGAAATCTTTTTTGAGCGATTGCTTCCCCTGTGCCTTTTTAGCCATTAAAATTGCGTCAAACTGTTTGTAGCAATGTTCCCTACTTGGAAGTGTTTTCTGACAATCGCCCCATGAACAACGTCGAAAAGCTTGATTTTCTCACCTCTAAATGAGAAAATTAATTCGAGTCTTAATTGATCAAATTGTAAAATGTGGTCAATTATAAGAATAATGTTTTAAACGTTGTGTTGAATATTATAAAGTTTAATACACTTCTGCAGTCTGTTTAAACTGGTGAAAGGGAAAGCCCTCATGAAGCAAAGTTTGCACCAGAAAACAACAGCATTGGTTTTATTGAAGCCGTTTATCAGTAGTAATAAATGGTGCCACACCACTGACGCCCCCTAGCGCATGAGCGGAACTCCATTTTGAAATGTAAACCACATACATGTACACACCATGATCCCCGAGGACCAGAAAAATATTACTACACAATGATGTAGTACGGGGTGACTTTTTACAGCCGCCACACAGGCACTAAACACCAGCTGTAGTAAGTAATATTAAAGGGAAAGTCCTCAGGAAGCGTAGCATGCACGCGAAAACAGCAGCCTCGGTTTTATTGAAGCCGTTCATCAGTAGTAAGTAGAACCTACAAGGGGAGTTCTGGTCGATTTTTCAATTAAAGGGAGGCACCTCTCGACATCGACTTTTAACAAAGTGGTGTTTCTGTAAATTGTTCCAGTTTTTTTTTATTGTCAGGTAACACATTGTTACAATTGTTGTTATTGCATGTTTTGTATTAATGTATAGCTGTGTTTTCGTAGCGTGTCTGCAAAAACATGCGTACAGGATAGCTTCAATATGATACATAAAAAGTTCATTAAGCTTGTTCACTTTTTTATATTTATATCTGCACGCAATTTTTGTATCTTATACATACAAAAAACCTAAATTCTACCTTTCCGTGTGCATTATGCCTTCTTTTACATAGAATCTGTATTTTGCGTAAGGGTTTGTAAGGGTCTGTTATAGTACGTCAATAAATTTCCAAATGAATGTCTTTGTATTTTGTAATTGTGTGTAATATTAAACCACATTAAACATTATTGCAAACGGACACATTCAGCGCATACAATGGCGGTGGTTCAAGGGTATCCATGGTTACGTTTTTCATCGTCACAACAAGGCGTATACTTTGAGAATTGCTTTTTGTTAGCAAGAAAGTTGATGACCTCATTGGTGACGTCCGCGGCTTCTGACTCTAGCATTTTCGGTAAAATGCTTACAAGTTACGCCAAATAAAATTTACATGTTAAGGTTTACAGTTCCTAATAAGCATTACAAATCTAGTAAAATTTAATAAGTTTACATTCTGAAAGTAATGACCAGACCGCATGATTAAACAATTTACACTCTTATTATGTTAAGGGGGGGGGTAAAAATGTTCGATTTTATTTCCCTTTACATTTTTATCAATTAATGTTTCATTAGTGTAACAGTATTTTACAACTGTGTGGTTAAAAAGTTTTAGTTAAATATATAATGTGTGGTTAAAAAGTTTTAGTTAAATATATAATTGATGCATTTAGTTTGTGTAATAACATATTATTGCAAACTGATGTATTTTACATTTTGAGCTGCCAATTAGGAATTGTAGACCTTAATTCGGCAGCGGCATCTGAGAATGTCATCAAGGTCGTCATCGTTCAATACTTTAGTCGATAAAAAACAAATTCTAGTTGCTAACCATGAAGCAATCTTTTTGTGTGGCCGACATAATTTGGCACTGCGTGGACACGAAGAAGAACGTAGAAACTTCATCGCTTACTAGAATGTCAGGCCAAGCAACATCCTGTGTTAAAGAAACACCTTGACATCGGTGACCCAAGAACCAAATACATTTCAAACAAAATCCAAAATGAAATAAGTAAAATATTCGGAAATTGTATCAAACAAGAAATTATTGATAGCTGTAATAGTGCACCCTTTGGATTAATCGCAGATAAAGATATTGACGCGGCTACAACAGAGGGCTTTCCCTTTCATCAGTTTAATTGAACAACTGGCACTGCGTCTTTGGTACTTCGACACAGAGACACATGCAAAAACGTCGTCGGGTTTACCCAGTGCGAGTCAACCACTGTTGAAAACCTAAGTAATGCTCTGAAATTGCGGGATATGTGTATGACGGGTCATCTAACATGTTCGGTATATTCAGAGGTGTCCAAGAAAGAATTAGAAAAATCCTCTCTGGAGCCATATACATGCATTGTCGCGCTTATGGTCTCAATCTGGCTATTGTTCATGCATCAGAGGAAACGGTACTGCACAACATAAATATCTACTGTTTAAGAGGTGGCGTTTTGTTTTAACTACTCAGCAAAGCGTTTACTGTGTTACCAAAAAGGGCTCTCAAATAACGCAGGCAACCGTGCCGCGATGACAATGCGTTCCAAGTAACAATCACTCGACGAAACCAAATGTGCAGCAGGAGCCGACGCGTTGTTCACATTCAAGCTCTCTTTAACATCTGTTGTTGGCGCCTTGGATGATTTGAGTACAAACTACGGAGATTTAAAAGCCGGCACTTGTACCAAGCTTGTAATCACTCAGTTCGGGATCATTGTCACACTCATAGCTATCGAGTACATGTTGGCAGGGCTGGCGCCGCTGTCAAAGCTTTTGCAGAATAATGTGATTTAGTAGAGGCAACCAAAGAAACAATCAGTACTACTGCAAACCTTGTCGCCGAGCAACGCAACGGCGAAGGCCTTTGGAACGAGGTGTATGACAAGTCCATTGAACTGGCCGCATCCTTCCACGCCCATCCAAGCAAACCACGGATGGTTGCGCGACAACAACATCGAGCGAATGCCTCTTCTGACACCGTTTCTAGCTACTGGCGGCTCAACATGTTTTCGCCATAGATCATCTGGCTTCCGAACTGTTTGACCGTCTACTGCAAGCAGAAGATCGGCTGTCGGCACAGTCCTTAATATCAGCCAATAGTGCCAAACTCACTGATGAGCACACTCATGTCGTATGCAAAGATATACGTTAGAGAGCTATTTCAGAAACGCTGGCCAACACAAGATCTGTGCCCGAATATGGCAATCTGTCTGCGCGTGCCTCTGACAATGCCTGTCTCAACGTCAACAGCGGAGCGGTCTTTCAGCTCAATGCGACGTCTGAAAACGTATATCAGATCGACCATGAATACTGACCGACTGTCAAGTTAAGCCTTGATGCACTTTCACCGCAACAAGACCATCAGTGCTGAACATGTAGTTGACGTGTTTGCCCGCAGCAATGAGAAGCAGCTCACGTTGATTTCTAATGTATATATTTCATTGTATATATACGCGTTCGCCTTTGTTTGATATATGTCATGATAAGTTATAAAAAAAACTGAAAAATATTATGTATTTTCTATTTCAATTGATAGTTCAAAATGCCCAAGAATATGAATCTACGGCGAGGAAGAGTTCTTCCGGGAAAGGGGGTCGGAACCCCTAGAAGGAGTGCGTATACTCAAAAGTCGACAAGGTACGCCCCTGTGATTAAAACGAAGCACATTTGAAACAGCTATTGTTATGCCTAACCAAACATAGTCAGTATAATGCATTTAAGGGGGAGGCGAGTTTTTTTTAGAAAAAAACATCAATAGTTTGTCCAAAAAGACAAATAAATGTTGGTTCAAAATTGTATTCACGCCCTACTTTCTAACCTTTTCTTTTTGGAGAAACTACTAATGTTTCACTAATAAACCTCTAAAATGTCCTCTGTTAATGCATGGAGTTAAATACGGCTAAGTGTGAAAGGTATGTTTGTATTATATTAAGAGTTCTGCTAGACCGTGTGAAATCCATTTTTGTCTAATCAGTAGTTAATTAACAATTAATTACTTTTGACGTAACATAACAATATTTTACTTATTGAATTTCAATACTGATTGCTAGTTTTCGAACAAGATTTTGAAAACGATTACTATTTTGAGTTGCTTTTAGCCATATAGTCCTGCCTCTTCCCATTTATAGTCATTAAAGCCATAGCCACAACCTGCCGTACTTGCAAGTGCGTGCTGTGTACGTGCAAATGCGTGGGCAAAAAATTATCAATCAGTACGTGGTAATGCTTCTATACGGATTTGGGAGCACGCTGACACGACGTAGCATGATTACATGTAGCAGAATTGTCTGCGTGTGCGCTGTGCAGGCTACGAATTCACACCCAGTACGTGTGACGTGCGTGCCCGGTACGTTCACAAGCGCAAAACGAACTGCCTCTGCGAGTCTCTTTTAAAACCCCACTGTCACTTGTTATGCGTGCCGCGCACGCAACTAGTGCGCTGTCTGTGTGTGGCCCGTGCTGACTCGGTACTCCCTCAGTTCAACTGTCAAAAAATAGCATGTACCGTTAACATTCGTCATGAAATGATTTGTGTTGCTTAACGGTTAACCGGTAATTTACCGGTAAATGGGATCGGTTAACCGGTAAATGAAAACAGTAACCTTTTGCATCCCTACTTAAATAGTCAATTGGACCTTAAATGTCAGACTTGGACACATATGGTCATCACGATTTATAAAAACATTTAGAATTTAAATTCCGTTGATCTTAGCAAATAAACGTTCCTTAATAGATGTATGCACACGATAGAATGTCTGGGGAAAATAAACTTGATATGTGCATCCCTAAAGTGTTCATATTTTCAAGGAAAGTGTTCATAAACAACCTACACGAAACAAGATTACAAGAGTCCTTGTCGTCATATAGGCGTATCTAAATATGGCAACTGCAACTATATAGGTGATTTTATCACGTTTAATACGTTTTGTATTCCAACGTTGCATATGCCAAACGCAGAACAAGACATTAACTTGTTATTGTACTGATTTTATTTGAATGCGGACGGCTTTCATAAGAATTTGACGTTTGACGTTGTATCGTGGACACCGTAAATATCACAACAGTAAAATGACACACGCTAGAAGTTACAGTTAAATTGAATTTACAAAAGTACATAATATGTCATACACTACACACGTGAACAAATAACATATTCGAATCTGTAGTTAAAAAGGTACCGGTGAATTTCTTATACCGACTCCAAATGCCAATTGTTTGTTGTATTTTACGAATATATATATCTTAATTTAAATTACAATATTGTTATTTCTTTTTCCTTTCACCGAACAACACTAATAATATTACATGTATTTCGTATTAATATTTTAGTATATTGATTAGTATATGTTTGCATTGTTTATAACTGTACAGTTTGACAATAAATGTTTGCATGCAGCCGTGTTAAAATGCATGTTTTATTTTTATACAAGAAACCTGTTTTAAAGAATGAATGTGAGATGAACCTAATTTAAGGCGTTTGTCTTGATTAGGATTCAGACATCGCAACTACAAAACGACGCGTAAATACACGATGATGATATTACGTGCCTTAGTAATTAGAGGTTAACAATTATTTGTTTAAGGGTGCAACTAATCATTAACGTCTTTTATACGTATGGTTTAGTGGAAGAAACACTACTTACTTAAAAAATCCACGTTTTATTGCTGGTCTTTTTCTAATTTAAGATGGTAACACTTTTATTACTATTTAACCAAATACTTTATCATGACGTAGCCATTTTTTTTGATAGCGCGAACGTTATTGATGTTTTCGCAAAATGTCGTCATTTTAAGGCGCGGCTTTGCGCGAGACGCACATTATACATAATGGACAAATTGAAGGCGGCCGAAATCGCATAAGGCCGGTATTCCATCTATATGTATACTTGTCACGTGAAGCGCGAATTTGAAAATTCAAACAAACGACTTTCTTTATATGTATTCCATATCGGCGTAAGCGTGACATAAACGTGAAACGCGAATTTATGATCGCTAGTGATTTTTCACGTTCACGCACAACATAAGCGAGCGAGGAACACAAATAAAAGGATCTCTCTATATGCCAGAGCCAACGGAGAAACTAATTTAATCCATAAAAAAATGCCATGTACTGTATAAAAGTCTTAAAAGAGTACAGGGACACTGACTGGGTGCTGCAGAATATATAGCTGTCTCACTCAACATTTATGTGATCTCTTAAAATCAATTAATTTCAGTTACAAAACTTCATTCAATGTTCATTTTAGTTTGTGTTATTTTTTTGCGAGTATGCTTATTACAGCTATGTGGTAATTACAAAAACCAACTATTAAATTATTATCCACCAGCTGTGTTTTCGTTTGTACTTGCGTGCATTAATATATGCAAAACCACACAAAAGAGTAAGAAACTGTGACTATATATGACATGTTTTCTTTCCAACGAAATAGACGAAACAATTGTTTTCACGCTAACCGTATGAATGGAATAGTGTGAACGTGAAAACTCACGCCTAGCCGTCCCGAAATGTTTTATTAACTTACTTCTTTAATTAATCGTTACATTTAGGAAACTCCCTTTTAATGTATTGTGCATACAGTTGATTTACTGATGTGTGTATTACGCACGCCATTGTTGTTTAAATAACTTTTTTCTGCAAAGATACGGATATTTTCTCAGATTTAGTTTCCTTTGACTCAGTCAGGGTTAGGAGGGTTGTACGTACCTTGAAGATTCTTTGAGATGTAATACGTATGTCGATTTAGCTAGTTCAAAATTTCCTTTACCTCTTTTTTCTTTTGTTCACACTCCAGTAAAAGTACTTGAGCGGATATTGTAGTCGCTTTGATACATCAACAAAAGTTTGCTATCAATGCTCAAAATCTGCATAAGTTTGATGTCACTTAAAATGCATAAACTGAAACAAAGAAAGCAACCTATTGTAATTAGTATTTCTACGAAATACAATATTGAGACGTCATGATGTTACAAAAATAAAGATTGTGTTGTAATAACAAGCAATATCTCATTATTGTAGACCCTTGTGGTATTTGCTTGATAATACTAATACCAATAATATAACGCTTGTTTGGCGTTTCAATTTTTAATTAAAATTGTCTACTTTAAGAATACGGACTATTTGACTTGTAATACTCGCATTCAAGTGCCATATGGCTCACCACTTACTAAATCACATGCGTGTGTTGTTCATTTGGGCGATATTAATACTCAGAAAACCAATATCCACTGATTCAATTATGAAACATATATTACTAAACTACGTTTAATAAACGACGGAAACTGTTATAGACGTATTTTATTTTATATTTATAAAATAGATGAATCCGTTTTAATTATATATTCGGAAATGACAATTGATGTTTTATAAGCGGTATATATGTTTGTTTTTGCTACATTCTGGCGGTATGAGAATATATAAATTAAAAAAGGATGGGTGTTAAATGCAATACCACCCCAAGTTAAAGCAAAACGTGTAAAGTAAACACATGGTGTCAGTTTTTTTAAACACGATTGACCTACGTTTAACTGTTAAACTCATGGTAACTGACTATAGGTTATTGAAACGTAACTAGTACTTACTACCAATTACTAGGCATTTTTTTGTATTTTAATCAACAACATGTATCAGCAAATGTTAGAAAAAAATAATGACAAAGAAGGTGTCCCAATGTTTGGGTAGGCAATCATGTCTTTATTTTTTCTTTATATTTTTCACATATCTAAATTCATGTCTGGGAAGTCAAGAAATGCTTAAAAATCTTCTTGAAAATATTTTTTGTAAAGGGTGGGGTAAATTCACCCCAATTTAATTTCCTTATATATTTTGTATGTGGTCAACAACATGATACAGATACTGGTATTTTGTGTTGTGCCATTCAACAAGCTACATAAAGAAAGTATTTAACAATAATATTCAATAGCATAGGATACTTAATTGTCGAGATAGTTTCAATATTAAAAGCTTACCTAAAATCGAGAAAAAAAGTTCTACCTACTTTGCAAGATATATGACCACTCTTTCATTTTCTAACAATTTTTATAAATCTTCACATTTATATGTATATATCCTTAATTCTTACAAACAGAGACTTTGAGATGAATCATTACACTTGTTACAAAGCAAATGCCCCCGAAAGACCGAAAAATAACGTGTCTGGACTTTTTGTCGCGATCATCTCCCATCTATGACTGCAAGAGCTATAAAACTTTCTATGAAAACGTGTTGGCGTGTGAACGTGTACACAGGAGTGTTTTGATTGACAGAGTTTTATTGAAAAATACCATTTCTGGCTTTTGTCGCGCCCATCTTCAAAACTATGACTGCTAGCGCTGTACAATATTCTATGATCATCGGTTAGGCATGTAAACACGAAGACTTGTAGACGCACATTTTATTTGGGTACACAAAGTTATTGCCCCTGATGGATCTAAAAATAGCTGTATGCACTTTGGTCGTATATAAATAAAACTATGGCCACAGTTCTATCTTATTTGTGGTACATATGTCTACTCTTTTATACTAGATATAACTCCACATAAATATTGATATACATATATTGTATTAACAATTGTTACAAACACAGACTAAAGAAAGTATAAGTACTCTTACACAGGGAGAAATACACAATGCCGGTATTCAAATGTGATATACATGTACATGTAAAACAGTGTAAAATAGAATAAGATCAGTTTCTCGTTTAATTTATACATATCTTGTTTATTTATACTTAAATTTAATTATTTTTTGCACATCATTATTTTGTATTTTTCTATGATTATAAACAATGATTCTAGTTTTTTGTGTGACATATCTTAACTGTTCATTTAACTCAAAAAGCGAAGTTTACCTTTGCATTGCTTTGTTAACCCTAACACATAATTAATTGCTAAAGAACATGAACATGTTCTTTTTTTCTTGGCAATTAACATACATATTAGCGAAAACTGTTTTCAGTAAAATCAAGTTTAGTTACAATTTGTCACCAAATCTGACAAATGCCTTACCTGCAGCTATGCCACAGATTTATACTGGAATACAAAGCAACTAAATGGGCCCATAAAGATGCCCTCACTGAGAATTGACAACAATTGGCCGTTAAGTGCATCCTATAAAAGCTATTATTATGTGGCAGTAAATCCATTTTGAGTATGTGTTAAAACAACCAAGTGCACACTTGTAAATACCTACAAGTTCATTTATTTATAGATCACAGCCTTAGCAGTCAGTTTCAGAAATACGTGCGACACAATTTCCCCAAAGGCTTATTTCAATCATTCAGTGGCAATAACTATGTCATTCCATGATTGTGTATTGAAAAAACAATAGGAATGTCAACATGAGAATATATAATATATTTTATGGTTGTACTTATCAAAATCTAAGAGAAATGCGCGCCAAGTGCAGACAGCTATTTTTTCTATCAATCAGGGGCATTAAATATGTGTACCCATATAAAAGGTGGGTCAAAATACTTTAGTGCACATGTTTATATAATAACCGATAATCATGGAATGTTTTACAACTCTAGCAGTCATAGTTTTGGAGATGGGCGCGACACAAGTCCATAAAGGCTATTTTTTAAATAAATCAGGGACAATAAATATGTCAATCAATTGTATGTGTGCTTCAAAACACTCCTCCGTTGTGCACGTTCACATGCCGACACGTTTTCATAGAAAATTTTATAGCTCTAGCAGTGATAGATTGGAAGATGATCGCGACAAAAGTCCGAAAACGTTACTTTTTAGTCTTTCATGGGGAATTACTCTGTAACAGGGGTGGCGAAATCAATTGTCCGTGTTGTCCGAGTCGTACAGTTGTTGTTCCAGACAAGTAATCTTTTCCAGTTGACTTGTGGACAAGTGAAAAAAACCTGATCTCAGGATGTCTAAAGAACACTATTTTATTTCCAAAAGTCGCAGCTAATACTTATACACGTAGATACTAATATATATTTTTTGAATGCAACTTAATTAGAAATGTTAACTTTGAAAATTATGTGAAAATATAAGAGCAATTTAACGAGAAAGCATTTAAAGTGCATTCATTAAATTATCATGTTGACAAATCTTGCCATTGTGTTTAATTTGTGTACGGGCAATAAGTACCTTGGTACGGACAAGTGCTTTTTGCAACCAGTTGTCCGTGGACAAGTATAGATTTTTGAGAATTCGCCACCCCTGCTCTGTAATAAGTGCAATGATTCAAGTCAAAGTCTATGTTTGTAGGAATCAATGACATATACATAATTATGTGAAGTTTTATGAAAGTTGTCAAAAAAGCGAAAGAGTGATCGTATATCTTGCAAAGTATGTAGAACGTTTTTCCTCGATTTTATGTAAGCTTTTGATATTGAAAATATCACAACAATAAAGTATCATCTGCTATTGATAATTATTGTCACATGCTTCCTTTATGTTGCTTGTTATATAGCAAATATCCCAAAAATTAGGACCCCACACTATTTACGTACCTGGTTCCCTTTTACTCAACATGACGTTTTTACGAATGCCGACAACTCACTATAAAGGAAATATAGATTGTCCTAATGCGATTTTCTGGTAGTATTTGTTTCCATTATGTTTCAATGCTGTGTT
>Ga0224511_10001072_pt1 | contig 15577 bp, 13 predicted proteins | sample SF_May12_sed_USG_2_FD_169988 | JGI IMG/M metagenome (GOLD analysis project Ga0224511, IMG submission 169988) | Sediment microbial communities from San Francisco Bay, California, United States - SF_May12_sed_USGS_8_1 | ecosystem: Environmental > Aquatic > Marine > Sediment | place: USA...
AAATCGATAAAGTATTAATGGAGAAATAGGTTGAAAGATTACCTTGGGTAAACGCGCCCTTATCAATTCTACTTTCGTTTTCAGTGTTTTGAGGCGCTATATCCGGTGGACGATGTACAACAGTGAATATTATCAATTGCAACGCGAAACTCGCTTTCGCGTTAATGGCACTGCATTTTGTCTGCCTTTATATGTAAACACATGTAGACACTTTATATGTAAACACATGCACAAACACCTTTTTACGTGTGCATATTACGCAAATACTTTAACAATTAATAAAAGTTAACATGAAAAACTCTCCAAAACTGTTTTATCTTCAAAGTGTGTTTATTGTGCCGTTTTATGTTTTCTTGTACCGCCTGTTTCAGGGTTGTGTCGGCTGTATTTGTTTAAGTGCGTCATTTTGCCATGGTGCCTTTAAACAATGGTAACATTATTTATTATTTTTACATCACTTTCATTCACTGTATTTCATATTTTACACATAAAACAATATAAAACTTCTAATTACATTTATGTCATGTTTGTTGTATAATCATGTGTATTGTTTTACGCGTGTGATCATATAAGTCAAGCGGTGTGTAACCTATCAGTTTACATTTAAATCTCTAACAATGAAAGAACCTTTGTTACGGCGCCCATTGTTTCGTCTTTTAAATTACACTAGAAAGCATTTAACTTTTGCACGGTCAATATGGTCAATATAAGAACTGTAAGATTTCATGAGTAATTAAATTTAAAAGCACAATCATTATAACTCTACAGTCAACTCTGCACCGTCTTTTATCATTCCATGTAAATAATTGTGCAAACAGTCGCTGCTGATTCTGACGTGATTAATGGCCGACGGTTATTCAATCGCTATCAATGACTCGTCGATATCGCTACAAAGGACGGCGTCAAGCCAGCTGCGCCGCCAGGGACGCGACTTCCGCTTGTATAATCCCGCATAGAATGTCGTCTAGGAATCTCACCGTGATTGCTCAGAATGCGGTGGACGGATTATTCTATACTGGTGCGTTCGCTTTATACGTGTTGTGGTCAAAACAGACGGGTTTTTTTTGCAAAATGGTGTTTAAGGCATCTTACACTAAGCATCTTTTATACGGCTAGGGCTTGGCGGCGCCTATTGGAAAGGGATTTTTGTCAATATGATAAACTAGCATTGTTTTTTCACTACAGGTTTTGTTACGGATCTTCCAAAGACCCAAGGCAAAGACAAGGCGGTGAACGAGTCACGACAAGTGACGTTCCATACGTTACGTCCGCAAACTGTTCCAGCAAAATTCGTTATCAACGTCGGCGGAGCCGTACCATGGCCGGAACTACGGGTAAGGATTATATCATTAAATGGTTAAAAATAAAATCTGGTTATAGGAATCCGAAACAAAATTATTTTATATAATTCGCGATTATAAATCTAAATGACATTTTAGTGGCATGTGTTGGTTGTTGATGTTGTTTGTGGCCTGCCCAGTTGTGGGACTGTGCCCTGGTGGAGGTGGTGTGTCGAACCAGTGACGTCATGTGCTACCTGCCGGGCCGGGTTGTCGGTCTGCCTATTCTGCCAACTCTCGACTTCAAACTGTTCTCCGTCCGACTCTTCAATGGCAAGAAGGTGGGTTGTGGTGGATAGAACTTCATACAACGTAAATAACATCGTGGTTCTGTCTTGATTCCATAATAATCAAGACAATCGGTTTACCAGAGTACGAAGTAATCATTTGTCATCTTTTTGTATAGAACTAGCAAGGAAATATAGTTTATTCATAGTATTTCATTAAAATTTAATTGACAATTCATATAACGCCGCGCTTCTGTCATATAAACTTACAGTGTTTTGTATAATAATTATCGTTAAATCATTTACTAAGGTGCAAAAGAAGAGGCGTCAAATAATCAAGATTGGCCGGGAAAAATACGTGGAAATCGTCAAGTACATAGCTGAGAAACGCATTCGATACATGCCTGATATGAGGTAACTTAGATAGGTCTAATTTAAACACGTTTACGTGAAATATATAATCAAAATTGTTTCTTGTCGAGCTTAAGTTATTTTTTAAAAGGTGCTGTTACTCTTCGCTATTTTGTAGATTCTACTTGAGAAGCCGATCTGCGTTAGATCATAAACCAGGTGAGTGTTGATGCTGGAATTCTTCGTGTGACTAAACAATTACAACATATACATACCTTGATAGTGTTGTTCTTTTGGTTTTATAAAATGTTTGAACAAATTATCATTATTATAATAAAAATTATAGATCTGATTAATAAACTGCGGTTAACAAAATATAAGATCTATATCGTTCGTATTATAGTATACAACAGTCTGCTGTGGTTGCATGAACCGGACGAAATGACACAATCAATGACGTCATTATCGTCTGCGTCTTCCAAAAGAAGTTACACATCCTCGTTCGAGTCGCTTTCTAGTCGTTCTCAAACTTCGTCACAATACCCGCATCGAGAAATTACCCCACGGCGGGAACGTGCCAGCGTGCGTGCTCTGACACCCCAGCCTAGTGTGCAGACGTCAATGAAAGGGTCGTCTGCTCCAATTAAAAGTCCCGCTCCACGTTCCGCGCGCTCTCGGAGTTCGTCTCGTAGCCGTAGCTTTACAAGCAGCTGTCCAAAGCTGCCCAATCCTGTACAGGAGCCGAGGAGGGTGGACAAAGGGAGGTCACTTGAGATTATACAGCAGGTGACGGCGGAAGTCGCTACCAGATCATTAAAAGACAGCAACAGGCCGCCGTCTAGACTTTCCTGGTATTCCACTGACGTGTCCGAGAAATCTGCGTCTTCTGTGTCGGTGAGTTGCTGCATTTTCTTTAACCTTTGATAATATTGACGTAAACGACATAATAAATAATGAACATTATTATAAAAGATTGCTTTAAGTACATATAGACGTCGCGCACGGTAATGCTATACCTGCTGAAAATGACGTATACAGACAAACATTTCTGTTTGTGTTCTCACAACCGTTAATCCCACAAAAAATCCACTGATATCACCGGAATCAGAATAAAAAAAGGAAAACGATTCTGTAAAATTAATATCTATGAAGTCAATATAAAACATTTCCCAATATCTTTAAACAGCGTTGACGAGCTAAAATTGACGTGAGTAACGTAACATGATTTATTGTCTTCCTTAAAACAAAAAGCAATAACTTGAAATCCATTCGGCTTTTTTCCGCCAAAATTGGTGAACGTCTTTGTGAAATGAAGTCAAAGAACAGAATCACCGGAAATGAGGATTCGTCAATTTAAATAAAAATGACAACGTTTTAAAGAAAAATATAAAATGTGAGAAATTTCAAATTATGACGTTAGAAAAACATTTCCCGTAAATGTGAGTATATTTATTTGGTTAAATTCTACTATGATTGTTATAAAATTGAAGGACACAAATATTGTTTTTTTCTTATTTCAAAATATGATTTTAGATTTTAAATCACATTGTTACTTTTTGAAATATAAAGCATTAAGTGTGATGAGAAAAAATGTCACGCTTCGGCATTTTTAGCAGTTGTGCGTTGAACATGAAAATTTACGCATTCATTTATTTTAATGAAGAAACTAAAATAATGCAATGAAATTTTAATGACAAAATATTGTGTTTTTTTCTCTACACATAGGCGAAATTTTGGCCAAAAATATTGATTATTACCGATTTTATTGACATAAATGCGTGATGAGAAAAAATGTCACGCTTTGAGATTTTTTGACGTTTTTTTATTTTCAACTTGACAGAAAACCTCACCATGAAGTGAGTCAATGCACAAATGGCCTATTCTAGTTCATTTTATTTGACTTACTTGAAATAGATCTGTGTGACCTTATAAATGAGGATGCCATTTTTGCCATTCGTACACCAGACGAAAACTTCCCGTGTTACATCATGAAATGAACAACGTGTTTTGTACAGTTGAGGAAATCTCATGTAGACAAATGGGGATCGGAGTTTAGTCCTGGTGATCAAGTAATACATAGTTATTACTATGAACAAGTAGGGAATTACTCTCTTCACCAGCGACTCGTGAAAAATATCAAAGCAACAGCGCCTACCAAAAGTGTAATTAACATTTGTACTGAAATGGCTGCTACAGACACGTTTGTGATAAAGAGATATTATATATACAGACGCATTTTGAAATGCATTTAATAACTATTTTCATTGAAAGCGATTTCGCCAGGCTGGCGATATAAACATCATAATAATTATAAATTAGTTATTAAATTGGCAATATTATTATATTGTGATTCTGGTCATGCAAATATTCATATTATTATTTGTTAAACTTTTATTATGTGTATGAATTTTATACGGTCGCAAATTATCGCGAGTTATTGTTTAATGTAAAAGCTTCATTCTATATTACTAACTATTAGTTATATTAACATGTGAGCTTACAAAAGTTGTTGTCTTGAATTACTCTGGAATTTTTTTTAGAAAACTAGCAAAACAGTTGCAAAGAGATGTAAGAAACTTCAGCGAAATGAAAAAAGACGAAAAATGAGCGTCGTTTTTACGTTACGCTTGGGTATAGCATTACCGTGCGCGACGTCATAGTAAACCATATCACATATGTAGGTTGATTATTTTGTTTTGTGTTTGCCAGACTTCAGTAACAGGCCTTAACCGACCGAAAAGTTCAGTCATTGAAAGAAGCAGTAGTCCCCGCCGTATTACAGGTACAGAAACAGGGTCATCATCTATTTCTATCTTGCACTACAATACCTGAAAATAGCAACATAAAATATTATTATTACCATCCTGTGTATTCGGTCATCCGCTTTTTGAAACTTAATGACATTTTAATAAACTTTTGTCACATTATAGTGTGCTTAGACAATAACAATCAGTAGTTTCCGAATTTTAAGTAAAAAATAAGAAATTTAGTTTTGTATCTCAAATTTAAATAACTCGATAAAATGTTGTAATATGTGTACTGAGTTCAATCTCCAGAGAAATGGTTACAATCCACAATCAAACAACTATTTTGATTTCCAACAAAAATCACGATTGACCGAATTGATAGGAAATGTCTGTTAATGAAATATTTGCTAGAACGTTCACCCAGCCACGTGTTTTGTAACTTAGGGAGTGATATATTTCTCCAACTCTAGCGTCTATTGTGTAGGTAATATAAAACTTAGCATAAAATACTAATATACCTTGTCTTTATTGCATTTCTTTTGTTAATTAAATTATTATAGTCATTAGGTGACCGAATGGATAGGAAAACAGGCTATTGAATATATTTGCCGGGATGTTTTTTGGCCAAGACTTGAATTAATTAGTGTTAAATCTTTATTGTAAGTAGCGTCGCCTGCTCCTGTCCAGCACAAGGAGCGGACTGCCGTGCCGCTGACCCGGGGTCGCGAGGTGTTGGCGCGTTGGCCAGATGATGGCTGGTACTACTTCGGTCGCGTGGACGGCGTAGCAGATGGGACGACTGACGGGGCTTTGAACAGGGCGCCGGAAGCTGCGACGACGGATGTATACCGTGTGCGGGACAGCGTTGGTCACGTGGCAACTATTAGAAGGGATGATCTGTTTGGAGAGGAAGACAAGACTTTTCAAGCTATTCAGGTGTGTGTCTAGTCTGGAACTTATGAAATAACATGGACAATATGGCAGTTACATAATATTTTATTTATATTAATAAACACGGCGTACTGCTAAATGGCCAATACCTTTTTGTGAAGAGATACTAAACCATACAAAAGAGGATTTGGTTGTTTAAGCCTGAAGATCACGTGGTCGCCCTGCACCCTAACTACGTGTACAGCTACGCTCCTGCTACCGTTGACAGCGTGTACAGCCACGGCGCCAGAGTTGTATTCTACGACGGCACTGAACGCATGCTGCCGTGGAGCGAGATGTACAAGATCTCGGACCGGAAGTACACAGAGAGTGTTGAGTATATCAGCGTGTGTGAGAAGCGGCTGTGTTCCACCAAGGCGGTAGTTTGGGATCAGGCGTCCGGCTACTTCCGACTGAGTAAGGCCTTAAAACAATCAACTATGTGATAATCATAAGACATGTTGTACCAATGATGAACTTAATGGTAGCCTTTTTAGAAGTTGATTCAGACAAACATTTTATTAAACGAGCGCACCTGTTGGTTTCAGCGTCCGTGGAGGCGCCGTGCGAGGACCAGCAGTTTTTCGTGGCCGGCCCCGGGGGCGTGTACCGGAAGACGCGCGTCCACCACATCTTTTCCCTTGACCAGCTATCTGTCCCTGACCGGAACAAACAGGTATGGGGGGATATAACCAAATGAAAAACGAGTACTAAGCATTGTGCTCCTTAATCTAGTTCACTTCACATAGATCTTTATTTCATCTCGCAGCATCATCTTTCTTTGAAAATTGAATAAAACAGCTGTGTTTGATTTTAAAACATCACCATACTATACCTATATTTTTCTGTAAGTACACTGGAATGTTAAATGATGTGCCAGGTCAAGTAAATAATTAATTGCAACAATAGAGTATCATTGGTTTTCGCCGTGGTCGGGTCTGTTTCCTGTACGGATTGTTCATTGAGTTCCGGCAAGCGTCTCGATGTCTTGTGATAATGACTCCCAATTTACACAAAATAACTTTGGAGACCACTTGATCTATGTTTCATTACGGAATTCTTTCGACATAATTGTCAACGAGATTGTCTTTAAATGTCAATTGGAACGAAACACATTGCAACAGAGCCTAGAGAACTCAATAAAGATGCAAATAATCCAGAATTAAATCGACCGGTCATTTACTTGATCTAAAAAGGTCTTATTTCCGTATAATACTAGTTTTTGACAAATGTAGACAAATAAGATGCTTCCTTCTGGCATGGTGTATTTAGTATTCAGGAAAAGCATCTTCCCGTACGCATTTCCGTCAGCGTAAAATAAAGAGCGATTATTGCGCTGATCCTACATCATAAAGCAACAGATCAATTAATGCATCCTGTTTCTAATGTGCTTTACCAGTGTTACACACTGTAATACCAGTGCTATCGCGTCTTTTCCTAGGTATGGCGATACGTCCTGGGCCCGATAGACGCGGGCTGCACAGTGTACCTTCCGGCAGAGATCACCGGCCCCCACTTTACATCCTCCCTCACCCCCCGGGCCGAGGACGACTCGTCCCCTCAGGACAGACGCGTGGGCGGCTCAGATCGGACGTACTATGTTAACTTCTGTGACGGGACTGTGTAAGAAACGGCTTGACAAAACTTGTACTTAACTGACGAGGTTGTCGAACAATAATCGAAATGGAAATTATATGTATTACAAAACATCGTTACGCCATTATGTTTTTTAAAAGCAATTAAAGCACAACCTTCATTCTTTGATATAACCTGATAAATGTGTTCCATAAAATTATGTAATGTTAAATATTTTTATTGCGTGTAAAACCTCTTTGAAATATATTTAACAAGTGCAACACTTAATGCATGTGTTTGTTTGTAGTGCGATCCTGGAGAGTCTGGATATGTGTTATTTCCTTAACGCCGACTACTTCCGGTTTGCTGTCGGCTACTTCCGTGAATGTCAGATGGAAGTACAGGAAGAAGAATGAGAAATACAAAGATTTAAATGTGTTGATAGTTTGAAAAAGAAAACCAGAAACTAAGCACCGTATAACGACACAAAGTATGTCTGGAGCGAGTGGCGTGTTCAAGACGTTTAACTTTGGTTGATTTCTTTATAATTCGACTTATTACGAGGAATGTCAAAATCATTGTTTCATTTAACGCAAGACCTCAACTTCAAAGAGAATAGAAAGTGGTAAATGAGTGTAATAAGATCGTTTTCCAGTAAAAATTGAATTAGATATAACTCATTTATTTCTATGACGATTATCTAAAATTGGAGTTGGCGTTGCAATCAAGTGTTGTTTAAAAAACCAGCGTCTGAATGCGAGCATTTGCCGTTTGCGGGGGTGGCCATCAACCTGTCCTTCAATTGTAACGCTGAAAGATTCTATTTGCACTTTAATGGATTGTCTCGATGAAAATGTATGTGTAGACAATAGCTATTTGCGTATGCTGCTGCTTTTGACATTGCTCAAATGTGATACTGTCATCAGAGTTTTACGGTTGTACTTTTGTATGTTTAATAAAATAAGGATGTTAAAGTCTAAACCATTGATAAATGCATGTTAACAGAATAATGATGATGTAAATCATATAATTCGGTAATCAGTTGCGAAGATATCATTTTGTTTAAATGACCACGAAGAAGTTGAAAACTGTTACACAATTTTTTACCGGGCATTTGATCAGACACATTTACAATAAGTTGACTAATATAATCATGCATATGGAACTTGGTGTGGTCAGGTTAAATATGTCATTTGTACATTCTAACCTATACATACCAATGGTTCAATATTAAGGATCGCGATTTCATAGATTTACACATCAAACTATAACGAGAGATACATTGTTTGAAATGATGAACGGGTACATGCCTTAAACAAACAGTGACATCCTTAACGCAAATAGCACCATGTTGCTCTACGTTGCTTGCGAATAAATGTGAAATATTGTACGGAGTGGTGTATTGTAAAAATATAATAATTTTTAATATAGTGTTCATAATTAATTTAATTTGTTGTTATTGAACTTTGCAAGGTCTACATAATGTGGTGATTTACATAAAATGATACACCCGGTTGTTGATGAAAACTCTTCAACGAAAACAGAAAAGCGAAATTTATCTGTTTGTGCCAGGTATCAAAATGGACTTTTTCTACCAGGTAATTATTATTATTATTTGTTGTTAAATAGTGTGTGCAAAACGCTTCATATACATAAAGAAATGCTAAGCCAAATACAGGTGCATGTACATGTATACAATCAATTACTGGAAAATATGTCTGCTCCCTGCAAGTGTAAACATATCCAACAGAAGTTTTACGGATACTTTGCATACCGGAAATCAATCGTCATATATAGTCCGGCTTTTTGTCCACTCGTCTTGTTTTTTGAGCCCGAGTGCAACAGGCGATTGAACGAAATCCGTCCTCTTGTATTCGTTGTCACATGCTTGTGTACATTTCAACTGTATGCGTATGTTAACTTCATAAAGGCCAGGTTTCGGGAGGGTTCGGGCGGCCTGGTGAGTTGGAGGTGGACTTCTTCCTGTTGGGGCGGCACCGCGTGCCCCGCACTGACGTCATCCCCATAGGCGGCGCCACCACATGGCCACCTCTACACGTTGGTTGCTATAGCCGTAGTTTTTACACAAAAAGAACTTCTGAAACTCAAGTTTTTGTTTTGTTTTTTGACTTTGTAAAAATGAAGTAAAATATATGAATTCCATTATTATGTAAAAAGTTGGTAAAATCTGCAACAAAATATCTTCTACAAATGTATATGTGTGAGTGTGAGTTGTGCAAATAGTGCTGTATCTCTTGTGAATCTTCAAAAAAAAATCGTGCAACATATAAATTATGAACAGTTGAGTCGCTTTCGTGGTAGGTACGCGACCCCGTTCTGGTGGAGATGCGGGCGCGCACCCCGGGAGGCGGTGAGTATACCGTGTACCTGCCGGGCCAGGTCGGATACGTCCCGGCACAACCGGATATGACGTATAGATTCTACTTCGTCCGCCTCTACAACGGCAGAATCGTAAGAGTTGCTCTTAATGTAGTGAATAGTGTATAACAGGTTATGCTTAGTGTTGGCGTTGGTTGTATAGTTTCATAAAGCGACAAGTTTTTTTGTCAGGATTATCATACCTCTTTTTAATCTGTTGGTTTTGTTATTAGGTGATATAGATTTGCTATTTTATAGAATATTAGTTTTAAGTGTTTTACCTGAACGTATCATAATTATACAGGTACAGAAGACCCGAAGGAACCTGGTAAAGATTTGTCGCGGGACATACGTATCACTACTGGCGAGCTTACAGCAGTATGGATGCCCGTCTTCTCATCCGACGCCAAAACTGCCACCTGAAACTGCTCCAACTCGTACACCTAGGTATGGGCGTTATACCTGCATTGAGTTCAGTAAGCTGTTTTGTTCGCGAACGACCGCGAACGTTCGGTAATTGGCGAGCTGTGATTGGCTAAATTACCGAACGTTCGCGGTCGTTCACGAACACAAATGCTCACTGAACGCACAGCTGGCATGGGTTGATCAGTTTGTAAAGATTGGTTCACCTCAATTTCGAAATGACCCAACTTTAGCCTTCTTTTAAATTTGTTTTGATTAATTTCAGTGTCCAATCCGATGTCAGCATCAAAGTCAAGAGGAAAAGAAGAAATCGAGGTACCACTTAAGTGTTTGGCTTTTTTTCTTGAGTCTTCTCGATACACTTGTTTGGTTTATTTTCTCCCTTTCTGTAGTCTTTTAAATACAGCTGTTTGGCTATATACCAGTTTGAACTGTGTGTGAATGCGCCGTTTCAACTCGTGTTTTAGGTGTCCAGGCCGTTGAGACCGCAACTCGAGGCATTCAGACTGTTGATGTCATTCCACAAGGTATCCAGACAGAGAGGATCCAATCGCCAAAAATGCAAACGGAGGATACAACGAAGACCGTAACCCTCTCAATTGTATGTCAACAGCAACACCAGTCAACAATGACTGACCCCGAGATGAGGACACAGGGGACAGCCACTGACCCGTCCATGATTGACGTTGGATTAAACACAGATGTAAGAAATGTCCATGAAAAATAAATCAAATGTTAAGTACTTATGAAGCTTATATACTCTCTTAACTTGTATGTATTCACACCATTCGGGGTTTTAAAGTTTTCCACAGAAATGTTTTGCAACATTGCAGTATATTTATTGATTTTTCCAATGTATACTATAGGTGGCCTGTAAGCATGTTGAACCCGTGCTGTCGCCGCTGGAGCCCGGGCAGATGGTACTGACTCGATGGCAGGACGACGGGTGGTACTACTTCGGCACGGTGCGCGGCCAGGGGACCGGAAGAGGGGGTCGAGTCGCGTACACCGTGGAAGACCATACCGGGCACACGGAAACAACATTGCGGCGATATATCCTAACGGAACACGACCAGATCTTCCAATCTGTGAAGGTACAGCAAGGAAGCATTGAATGTATTATAATACAGATTTAATTTCATTTAGCCAAAGTTTATAAAAGCCAATCACATTGTTTTAACATGATAAGCCAACATACATGTATTTTTCACACAGAGACTGGCTAAGCAACTGTTGTGGTTTCAGCCTGGTGACCATGTCATCGCGTTACATCCGGGTTACGTAGAGAGCTACGCACCAGCCAAGGTCCGAGGCGTTTACGCAAACGGCGTTGACGTAATATTTTACGACGACACGTGCGCGCGACTCAACTTTTCACGCGCATTCGAGATCTCGCGTGGTGTGCATGATGAGGTTGCAGACTACATCCACAACTGCGAGCGGGAACTTGAGGGAGCCACGGCTCTTGTGATGGACGCAGAGAGGGGCTGCTGTGTTCCCAGTACGTAGTATTTCATAGTCAGTTGGGGGTAGTTTTGCTCTACGTGTCTATTTGGATAAAAACGATTACATAGTTGGCTGTGCGGTAAATATAAGTGTTCCATATATGTCAGTGTTAAACGCTTTACGTGAGATTCGACTAAAATGTACAATGTGTTTAATAATTTTGTTCCCTTCTTATTCTGATACAACTCCAGTACTTGTTGCTATAGAGACGCTCCTGCACCCCACTGGTCAGCAGTGGTTCGAACTGTTGAACGAGGGGCGTGTCCGGGCCAGCCACGTCTTCCCGCTCGACCGGCTGAACGCGCGCGGTCAGGACCGATCGGTAGACAGACGGCAATGTTATTTATTTACGGTGGTAGAAAAGATGTACCCTGCGGAAGAATAAAAATAAAAAATTATATAATTGACTGAGAGAACTAACATTAAATCAAGCTTTTAAAAACAGTAATATGGTAACGATCTGAAAACATTGTTTTTAAGTTTGAGAAATTTCTACGGTAAAGTTTGCTTTTTATTAGGCCAATAAATCTCAACAACAAAAAAATATATCAAATCAGGAAATAGGAAAGCCACACAACGTGTTTTGCGTTATTTTCAGAGATGGCGTTTCGTCTTGGGACCAACAAATGAAGACAGCGTGTATCTCCCTGCTGAAATTCTGGCACGGCATGACGACACCTCGGAGTTTGAATTGAAATATTGCGATGGCAACGTGTATGTGAATGGCTTTATTCATGTTAATAAAAACGCATTGTTTGTACTAAATGTTAATACACAAGAGCGTTTAAACCTAGGACCTTTCAGCGTTATGGAGTTTGAAATACATGACTGTATTTCTACATCCGGGTGTAATGCAGTGCAGTAGATGTTTTTCTTCTATACAAACGAGATGTTGTTTGTTACAGGGCGTGTGTCCGCCAGGACCAGTGTTACTATCTCAGCCAGGAGCACTACAGCTTCTACAAAGACGCCTACACACACGCTAACGTCGCCAAGCAACAACCAACTGACGTCAAGAACGGAACCGCGCGCAAACCTGCCGTCAAAACTGCGAACAATACTTGCTGTACATTTCCGTGTCTGCTTGTTTAAATGTTATCATGTTATGCCTTAAGAACGTTGGTGGTCCGTGCGGCAATTTTGGAAATGCTCCATTGTTTTCTAAAAAAGTATTCTAGAAGGAATTTTATTCTGTAATTTATTTTTTGACAAACAATAGATCTTCAGTTAAACCAGGAATGTTCGTTGGCCTTGGTGAATGTAAAGTACATTTAATGATGATTATGGATCATAGTGAATGCCAACGCTTACAACATGCATCTATACCTAAAGGGCCAGTCACACAGCCGATTACGCACGAATCACTCACAAATCACGCACAGATCGGGTTTGTGCGTGCTTGTGCGTCGAGAAATCGAGAAATTTTCGGGGTGTCGGCGGTAGAAATCACTGACGAATGACGCACGAATCACGCATGAACCGCGCATGTATCATTTACAATCACTGACGATTCACTGAAATATCGCGCACGTCGACGCATACGAGCAAATACGGTGCAGTATTCCACGAACATTCGACGCACGCCCGACGCACGAATCACTGACGAAGCGCGTCTAAATACGCACGCTTCGCGAACGTTCCATGTACAAGCACTTTCGTTCCGCGATGAACGTGATGCGTGCGCGGTTCATGCGTGATATAAAGGTGAGGCGTCAGTGGACGGACGTGGAATTGCGCGGTTTCGAACCAGTTCCGACGCATAAACACTGACGGCCGACGCGTGTCCCGCGCATAGTCATACATACTCGACGCATAAACTACGCACGCCGACTCATGAATAAAGCACACCGACGCTCAGTTGTGCGTCGGCAAAATTTTGAACCGTTCAAAACTCAAAATCAGACACAAACCGCCTTCGACGCACATCCGCTTACAATCACTGACGGTCCACGTTCGATCCACCGACGAATTACGCATACGACGCACGCTCCGCGCAGAAACCAAAATATGTGCGTAGTTCGTGCGTGATTCATGTGTTTTTGCTGTGTGACTGGCCCTTAAATGTTTATGGAAATAAATGTCAAATGTATATGCAAATGTATTTAAATGATGTTAGAACAAATAGAAATATAATAAACTCTTTATTCAATTTATTACTAGTATTCAAATGTATCACAGTTTTGAGTAACAAATGTGTAAAACATTAAGTCATCTTTGAAAACATTGCAAACAAGCTTTAAATTGTAAAAATATCATTTAAACCATTGCAAGAAAGATGTCAAGGCAAATACAGATTATCATTCTGAGAGGATTGCATTAGGCAAAACATGATTCCTGTCCAAACAAAGATGTAATTTATGATATATTGTATTTCAATGTTATACATGAATACTTTAGAAATACCTGTATAATGGGTAATGCAACAACTCTATGTAAACAATGTTTTAAATGATTATCACATGGAGTGATTGTGCACTTTGATAATAACCATGATTTTGTATCATTAAAATGAAAGTAGAAAACATGTGTTCGAATTTCAACTGTCAGATTGCAGGTACATGTACATTAGAAAGAAAACACACCTGATCACACTGTGCCAGGTAAACACATACAAATGATAAACAGATAAAGTTGACATACAGCAAATCTAATGTCATGAAATTCATCAAGTGCAATTTAAAACTTAAATACACTAAGGGTAATGTTAAATAAATAACAGATATAAATAAACAACAAGAATGGCAAACACAGTCTGCACCATCACCTGGCTCCAGCCTACTTAAGGAGGCAGTCTCTCAAATACTGTGCATTATAGATTTAGTTCCTACATTACCTAAATATTACCTCTAAATCCTTTAACACTAAACATAATTTATAGTTCTCATTTGACTACTAATTCTTTGATCACCATATATCTGCAAATCAATAGCAATTATTATCGGCGGCATATCTATGAAAAATAGTTCATAACATCTGCTTGTGTCCATGCACATGAATGCCTGCTGGGTTTCTGGTGGCCATCAGTGTGTCTTGGACAGGTAGAAGTCTACAGCGTTCTTGTGGTAGTCCTTGCTCAACCAGAAACACTGCTCTCGCGTCAGGTGGGAGCTGCTGTATAACAGAATGGAAGGTTAAAGTTAATAAAACATTGTTTTTGTATTGATTATATACATACATTTGTATAAATGATCTGTATACAATACAACCTAACAACCTTCCGCCTTGCAAGATACGACTTTACACAAGCAACACAAAGTGATACAAACAGATGGACCAACATGCCAATAAATAATTTATTCCGTTTTTATTATTTTGTAGAAAGTACTTTATGAGATTTTTGATTCAATTAAAAAAAGCGCAAAAATCTCAGCCCAGTGAACTGTAAGACAATTGCAAAAAAAAAAACAAGATTAATTAACTCAAAATAATTGAACAAAAATTTAATGATTTCTACCTGTTGCCATCACAGAACTTGATGGTGAAAGGTGATGTGTACATGACAGTGGCTGGCAGGAAGTGCTTGTTTCTCCCATCAACGGGTGCAAGGACATGTTCCCAGTGGTCGTGGTGACCCTGGCGCGAGCCCACGGGGAAGATGTTTGTGGCGTTCTGCTTGCTCATGTCGCCATCAAGCCAGCGAATGTAGTACTGCTGACCTAGGCCCACCCGCGAGTCCACCACACCTGACAAACAAAACCATGGAAATTTATATTTTATTCTTTTTTTAATCAGCAAATTAAAGATGCCATGGTAAGATTAGAGATAATTTTAAAAAATGCAAAAAAAAGTGTTATCTGAACTCCGATTTTTTTATAAATACAAATCATTTTCACATTTAGTCACTAATTGTACAATGTAGTTGTATTAAAATCTTTGGAATACGAGGGATGATCCAAAATAACGTGGACTTTTCTCATAAAAACGACACTTTCCATCATAGCATTATAAAACTATAATTAGCTCAAATCGGACTGTGTGTGCTATCAGTGTGTCAAAACAGCGTAGAAATTAATAAAATAGCGCTTGTGATATTTAAGTTTATATCAGTACATGTAAGGCGCCCTGGCGCACGAAATGACGTCAAATGCAGGTAATTGAC
>Ga0224511_10001073_pt1 | contig 15570 bp, 6 predicted proteins | sample SF_May12_sed_USG_2_FD_169988 | JGI IMG/M metagenome (GOLD analysis project Ga0224511, IMG submission 169988) | Sediment microbial communities from San Francisco Bay, California, United States - SF_May12_sed_USGS_8_1 | ecosystem: Environmental > Aquatic > Marine > Sediment | place: USA...
CCTAAAATTGTAGGCTAGATCTAGATCTACTGTTAGATCGTACTTCTTATTTTTTTTTATTAAATATGCATGAATTTTATAGAATCTATAGATATGCAGATCTTCAAATGTTTAACATATTGTCTACCCTTTCTTAGAACTATGTACACACGGTTCAACTAGATGTAGACTATATTTAATTAAACATCTGTGATCTGAAGATTCTAAATTCATTCAGCACTTCTTAATCTTCTGAAAATTTGATTTCAAGTGGTGTCACCTCAGTCAAATTGATGAGATGGATCTAAATTTGTTGCGGTCGGGCCTCTCTGAATACCAGTGCATGGAGGTACATGTACTTTAGTATACATTATTCGATAATTGGCTTGATAAGTCATTTATCTCTTTTATCGGCAATAATCTCTTTCATCTTATGTTATAATTATTGTTTTTAGATACAATATCAATATTTTCAATTATCTTCGATAATCTTAATTTTTGTCTCGAAAGAATTTCACCAAGTTGCAGACGACATTTTGGCCTAATGATAGACACCCTACATGCCTATTCTTCAGACACAGTCATCACCAAAGTGTGTATTGAAATCAAAAACTGAACGCTGCCGAAGGACGAATGACGTCATGTGTGAACAGCGGAGGAAGACATTAGGCCAAGAGCAATGGCGACTCTGTGAAATGTCGTGAGGGGTGACTGAAATGGACATCACCCGAAAAGTGATATTTTGTATATTTTGACTTTATTAGTGCTAATTAATTGTTTTGGAATATACATACCCGTTTCAGGTTTAAAAATGGCGGCAAATATGTACAGAGTTGGAGGTAAGCATCGATTTTCGATTTAGCGTGAGAAAGTCTGAGAATGGTCCCCATTGTTGATTTTTAAGCGGATGAATTTGCGTTTATTAAATAACAGTTTTAATTTGCATTTACCAAACTAAGTTTGTATTATTTAAAATTTGACTATTTCGGCCATACCAAAGTCAGTTTTAAACCAGTACATTGCCTGTGTAGAGCGTAAATTAGTTTTTGTAACTTTAGAAAATGCCGGTTAGTTAGTGTGTTATTAGGTCAATAGTATTTTTGGGACAAAACAAGCATTTTTTAAACGAGGTTTCTTTGGTTTTGTTATAGATTGTTTTTGTAATATTTCTTGAAAGAAAAACATTTCTTGTCTATTTAAAGAGTTGATTTTACACATTAGAATTATTTGCAGTCGGCAACACTTCATTTGTGTGAGAACTATTTTGTTGTATTTTTTTAAAACAAAAGCCATTTTCGTTTTCAGATTATGTATTCTTCGAAACTGCTTCGACGGCACCTTACCAAATTCGAAGAATAGAAGAATTAAATAAGGTAACCAAGTGTTTACAACCATGGCATGCCATTACAATTTCTTCTTTCTTTATTGGTTTATTTACTTGAGCACCAACTTGCTAGTAGGCTCCCATGGGGAAATCCATATGAATCTGGATTAATAACAATTATTGATTGCTCCCGTGGGTGGCCTGCATCTTAGTTCAGTAATTAATTGTAACTTGTTTTCTTTCAGACACCAAATGGCAATGTCGAAGCAAAAGTTATGTGTTTCTACAGAAGAAGGGATATTTCAAGTTCCCTTACACTATTGGCAGATAAACATCAAAGTAAGTAACAACAGGCAATGGCTATGTGTCTGGAAATTAGTTCACCCCATCTAAGTAGTTAAAATGTTTTTAAAGGATGCCTGACAGTGCTTTTAGCAACTTTACAAGTTTGAAAAGCAAATTGTTCAGTATAATGTATGGAAATAGGTTGAAAATAGTCCCCTTGTAGTAACATTTGATTGGCTGAGAGCATTTCATTCATAAACTTTTACTACAGCCTTTACTACACTGATTTAAAGCATGTTTTAAAGACAAATTAGTAACAATTTTGAGTTTTTAGCTTTTATTTTAACCCCTTATATGTAATTTGCTCTTAAATAAAAACAATTTGGTAAAAAAAGCCAAGTTTAATAATGAAAACATTGAGAAAAGTACTTGATAACCCCATTGAATGTTCTTGTGTATCAGTGACAGCAGTTGGTGAAGCTATAGGGGAGGAAGATGGAGAAGAGAAAGAAGGGGACTCGGATGTCTCGGACAAACAGCGACACCAGTTGAAACACAGGGAGCTTTTTCTGTCGCGACAAGTAGAGACTCTGCCTGCCACTCATATACGAGGGAAATGTGCTGTCACACTTCTCAACGAGACAGAATCCCTCACCTCCTACCTGGATAGGGATGTAAGTTGAATAAATTATGCAAGTACTTTCTTCATAGGAAAAAAATCTTACATAAAAATAATTATCTGTCCTTTCCCCTAAAATTTGTATTATAACAGTTATATAGCATGTTTTATTATCTTTTATAGCTTAAACAATGATGAAAATAATAAAACTAAAATATCTTATGCTTTTATGGTCTTCGGTTTAAAAGGTATACAATTAAATAAAAGTGAATTTAACTTCATTTTCAGGACACCTTTTTCTACTCGCTGGTATATGACCCTCAACAAAAGACGTTACTGGCAGACAAAGGGGAAATACGTGTGGGGCCAAAATTTCAGTGTGATATTCAACCTTTATTAAAAGAAGGTATGCACGATGACAGTTTGTGTGAGAAAATAAACTGTGATTAAAAACTGTGCATACCTTTATGTATGAAGGCACTTGCATATATTTTGACTATGTTGTGAACATTGTTCATGATGTTGCAGTTAATGTTTTTTTAATGATTTTTATACAATATGTTAGTCAATTTTGATTGTTAAAAGACAGTTTAATGAAGTATTTACTGTTGGCTTTCCTATGTATGTAAAAACATGTCATTGTGCATTTTTTTATTCACACAGGTGAGACAGATGGACGATGTATGGAAGAACTAGAAGAGCTTATCTGGGATCCTGAGCTCAAGCTGTCAGACAGACAAATTGACCAGTTTCTAGTCATTGCCAGGTACACTCTCACTGTAAAACTCATTTATGTCATTCCCTTCCCCTTAATGTCTGGTATCAGGTTTACGGCATATTTGAGGTGAGATAAAATAACAAGTGGAGATTCGGTCGGTTAATGATATACAACATGTGTTTTCTCACCTTTTAATGTTTTCATTTTATACACAACATGTATGCGTCAAAATATGAATTTCATGGTGTGATTGGTGCATACAACTTGACACTCGGTTATTTAACTAAAGTTTTCTGGGTATCTGTGTAAAATCAATTTCGCTTATAATTTGCAAACAGAATCAGTCTATTTGTTGTGCGTTCAATAAAACAAATATTGTTATGATTGATTTAATAGATTGATACAGTGTTCGATATGAGTCATTTATAAAATATATTAACAGAAGACTGGTTGTTTGATTTTAGATCTGTTGGCACATTTGCCCGTGCCTTAGACTGCACCAGTACCGTGCGCCAGCCTAGTCTTCACATGAGCTCGGCAGCTGCTAGCAGGGATATTACACTGGTACGGCTACACAAGTTTTCGCACACTGTGTTCTTGCGCAATAAGTCAAGTGAACAATTTCCTCTATTTCTATAGATCACTAATTGACCTATCGACAACCCATTTGTCAGACCACCTGAAATGACGTGTGGTTCGATAAATGACGGGAACTTGTGTAACGCACAACATCATTTTGGTAAATTTATCAGGAGACTGATATGTCTGTGTATTGCTGGCTTAGCGCACATGCAATGTTTAACGTAACATGTTTTCTTGCATTTTTCGAAGCAGCAGACGTCATTTCAAGCATTCTGTCGATACAATTAATATCAAAAGAGAGTTGGGTAATAAAATCTTCCCTAAAAACAAATGAATGATGTCTATATATTCATTTGGAATGTAAGTTTTTTACTTGATCTAACTTAAATAAATTAAGACTTAATGCAAATTGTATTTGAAAAGTTTATAAATAATAATAATAATAATTTGTTTGCAGTTCAATGCGATGCACACACTGCACAACAGCAGCTACGACATTGGGAAAGCGATCGGGAGTCTGGTACCGCCAGGCGGACCCGTCTTGTGTAGGGACGAGATGGAAGAATGGTCCGCCTCGGAAGCCAACCTGTTTGAAGAGGCCCTCGACAAATATGGCAAAGACTTCATCGATATTAGACAGGACTTTGTAAGCTCACTGTAACAATTATAACTTCAGTAAAAATAGTGCATGTATTCACATATTGTATAACATCAAAGTGTGATTTACAAAGTGTCTTAACAGTTTTTAGTCGAAAAATATCCACTACACTTGTTAACTGTAAATATCTCAAATGTATTAAGGTTATTAAAAAGACATTATATGCTGAAATGCCATAATGTGAGCCATTTTTGGTTACAATTACAAACTTATGAAATTAACTAGTGCATAACTCGCTACAAACTGGTGAAAGGAAGTAGTGCATAACTCTGCATTACTGCACGTTATAGCAACATAACATGCAGACAATATTTATGTTCAGGCATTTTTTAAACTCAAGCTGTTTACTGGGCTATTAAGTTGTACATTTATAAATGGATGTTCATTAGTTGATGCATATCGATTTTGAGACATGTTTAAGTGTACATATGTACTTAGCTAAAGTGAAATGACTTTGTCTTTGCGAAGGGATGCAACTGTAGCAAATTTTAACTGATTAGTAAATTTTGAGTTACTTTTCTTGTGTAAAATCATTAACACAATTGTGCATTATTTTGCTCATTCTAGCCTTCTGTTTAAAGGGAAATAACTGCAATATTGAAACATTTAAAATTCTAAATGGACACAAGTGTACAAATGCAAGGCAAATTTAATAGTTTGATATTAAATGAGTACAATATACTAAATACACTAAAATTTGACATAATACCATCTTTATGATTCAAGATCACAAGCTCTGTTGAAGGGAAGAATGTAGTCATTTTGTAAAATAATTATTTGTTATTACAAAAAAATTGTTATGTAACTCTGCTTTCTGTTTCATTTGCCATGGGAAATTAGAAACTTTACTAAATGTTAATTGTTATGTAACGCTGCTTTCTGTTTCAGTTGCCATGGAAATCCTTAAAAAGTATTATAGAATATTACTACATGTGGAAGACGACGGATCGTTACGTACAACAGAAGCGCATCAAGGCAGCGGAGGCAGAAAGTAAACTTAAACAGGTCTACATTCCTAACTAGTAAGTTTATCACAGTGCTTGTGATTTATATTCTGTCCCTTTAATGGACATTTTACTGAGTAGTAAGTTTAACTTAGAAAACAGAATAGTTGATTACTTGGGAGCAAGTTTTCAGGCATATGTCTGAAGTTTAGTTGTTTGAAGTGATAAATAACATCATGTTTAACTATTAAATTATATAGCAAATTGGTTAAAAATACTGTTTTCAGGTTTTTCACAATTTTTAACTGGCACCTAAATCTGTGATACAATTATTCTGTTATAAACGAAATTACAGAAATTACATTATAAATGTATAAATAAAGTGTTATTTATGACATTGATTGTATCTATGCTTGATAACTTCTAAAAATATTTTAATAGAAACTAGATGGATTAAATAAAAGTGTGTTGCTTTTATTAAGAAATTAAAGATGGGTCTAATAGGGGAATGGAAAGTATTCATTTAGAAATAAGATGAAAAGTAGAAAAACAAGAAGTTAATTATGCCCTGAAACTTCAAGGCAAGTTTATTGTGACCTTAAGTGTACTTTTGCTTAAAAACCACTTTGTTGATTGTAGTAACAAGCCAAACCCTGCAGCTATAAATGGCAAGATGAATGGTCTGGACGGGCAGGTGTCAGGGCGCGCTTGTGAGAGCTGTTATGGTGAGTTTTGTATGTACACAGTTTATTACATTACATCTTACTCTCAGCTTTCTTGTTAATACATTAAATCTGCTCTCAGCTTTCTTATATTATTATCTAAAAAATCTGTAACAGAGGTTTTGCTAATACACAAAATTTCAATTTAAAAAAAAACTTGTAATGATAAATGATGTTTAATATGTTCATATTTAGCTTCCTCATATTTAGCTTTTCATTGTATAACATCAAGCTATTTTAATAAACGAAATGAGTTTAAACCTGTACTTATGTTAGAAAGAAAGTTTATTCTAGGGATAGATAATTAAAAAATTTGCTGACTTCTTTCATTCATATTAAACTTGCAATAAAAATTTCCTGATTTATTTTTATACATGTTATAACGATAACTATATAAGGCAGTATACTGTTCATATGTTAATCCCCCCATTATTGTGTCCGTCAGCTGCCCACTCGAGCCAGTGGTACGCCTGGGGCCCCACACACATGCAGTGCCGCCTGTGTTCAACGTGCTGGGTCTACTGGAAGAAGTACGGGGGACTCAAGATGCCCACCAGGCTAGGTATGCTTGCCAGAAGATTTGAACATTCTATGTGCATCTGCACTTGTTCTGTCAAGTCAAATTCAGAATGTTTGTGCACTTATGCTGTCAAGTCAAATCCAGAATGCCATTTATGCACTTTTTCTGTCAAAAAATACCATTTATGCACTTGTGCTGTCAAAGCAAATACCATTTATGCACTTCTGACTTGCTGTCAAAGCAAATACCATTTATGCACTTGCTGTCAAAGCAAATTATGAATACCATTTGTGGACTTGTGCTGTCAAAGCAAATACCATTTATGCACTTGCTGTCAAAGCAAATGCCTTTTATGCACTTTTTTTGTCAAAGAAAATACCATTTATGCACTTTTTCTGTCAAAGAAAATACCATTTATGTTCTTGTGCTGTCAAAGAAAAACACATTTTTGTACTAGTGATGTCAAAAAAATACCATTAATGCCACTAATGCACTTTTGCTGTGAAACAAAATTCAGGATGTCATTTGTGCTTTTAATTTAAATCTTGTTCTGCATTTTTCATTTTCTTAAACATATAAATCAGTTCAAATGCTCTTTCTGTGGCAAATTCTACAATTGGTAAGAATTTATGTGTCTGTTAGCATTTCCGTTTATACGTAATTTATAGTGTGATCTACTTCTAATGATAAATATCTTGTGTTATACACAGATGGTGAGAGACCGGCACCTGCCCAGCGTCAGGAGAGAGTGGCACAGAATAACCTGCTACGCATCCATCGGTGCACCATCGCTGGCTGTGGAAAGGTACATTTGAACATTATTTACTGAAGTGCACTTGATTTATGAACTTAGTTTGTGTTTGCCTTTTGTAAACTAAATGTAATTACTATTTGTGTGTCGGACAAAATTTAATGGATGAGCATGCAAATGCTATGACTGTCATTACTACATTGAGATTACTTTTACGATATTGAACATAACTATTGTCAATTTAAGCTCTAAATGTCATTTAAAGTTTTAATTTTTGTTATTTCAATGTTTTCCCTACACTAGGAGTTCCGGTCGAAGCAGCAGCTAGCTCGTCATCTGGCAACTGCCCACGGTCTCGCCATCCGGGCCGGCAGCCCGCGACCTGTGATGAAGACGCGTGCGGCCTTCTGTCTCGTGACCACTACACTCACTCGAACCTCACGATATTTATGCAAGGATCTCCTACGTCCCCGGCACGCTGCCCGGTGCCCGTTCATACCCATCAACATTGCCCTTATCAAGCAGGAATGTGAGTACAGCCTTATTCCGATTTTGTACTAGACAGAACATGGCTGTGTAATCTGATATACTTTTGTTCTTTCAGTGACTGATTAATTGATACTGAAAACTTATTTATCATTGTAGATTTACCTAAAAAAATAAATCACTAGTGATAATGAAAAATGTTTTGTTGGAAAAGACAGAGTTCTCAGTCTAGTCCGTTCATAAAATGTATAAATGTTTTTATATTTGTGGGTATTGAATTTCATGGAATCTACATTAAATATTGGACTAAAAGTATGTACAATTTCATATTTTATCTAGTTCTGAAATTCATGGTTTGGCTTTTGTGTTTCTGTCTACAGGTCAGAACCGATTGGAGGAAAAGGGTGGTGAATACAAACTGCCGAAGCACCTGTCCGCCCGAACCCGCATACAACCCGTGGTCGGGCGACTGGGCATCGACGTGAACCAGGAGAAGCCCGCTATCCTGGAGAGACCTGACGGACCCGCCAAGCAGCCGGAGAAACTCATGTTCCCGCCGCTCTCACCTTCCAAACGGGAAGAACTAATCAAGGGTAGGGATCATGGGAACACAAAATTATTTGTGCATATGTTTTGTTCAGAATTTTAGTTAATAGCTGTGATTCTATTGATTTTACTTAACTGTTAGATCATACTCTGACCTTAAACAACAAAAAATAAAACCACAAATATTGTCCTGTGTTGTTATGTAAACTACTACACAAGAGTTGAAATTCTCTACTGTATTCTTCCCCATTATTATTTTATAGACACATTTTTGACACCTGATACTTTCTTATCTGTTAAAACTGTTTTAATTTAATTTGCATAACTAATGGTTCAAGTAATACACATATGTATTTTAAATCTACATTGTTTAATAAAAAACATGAAATAATTACAGAGAAGCCCCCTGTGGATCCGATGAACAAGTCTCCCAACTCCGGGCCCTCGATCATGAAAAAGCGAGGATATGAACATGAGCACAGCAATGGCATTGACAACGGCGATCTAGGTAGGTCTTACTAACTCTTTACTGACTAAAATAGGATCAGACTTGCAGCAGTTAAAACGACAGAAGTTTCAAAATGTTAGAGGTGGGGTGTGGGTGGGTGGCATCCAGAAGGTCTTATATTAGATGCATGAGGATTATTTACTTGGCAGAATAAAGACTATATGTTTGTAAAGGTAATAATGGTGTGTATTTATATCTTGATTAAAAAAAGAAGTAGCCGACTGTAGGCCTTATATTCATTTTAAGAATGTTTTCTTGAACACATCTTAATTTGTTTGGAATATGTAAGTAAAACAGTTATCTTTAAAATTGTTCACTACCCCGTTCCCAGGACCAGCAGCTAAGAGACAGAATATAGGCATCCTCCGTCAACAGGCGAGCCTTGCCATGAGACAGCAGATGGTGAGTGGCTGCATTCCATTAGAACATTGATAATCACCGGTGTTCAACGTCACTGTCTGCAGTTCAGTAATCAGTACATTTGTAGTCTGATTATCATTTTATCCAAAGGCTTTATATGGACTGTAGTATTCTAGCAAGTTAACAATCTGATTAAACTTAATGCTTTGATAGTGATCAATTTTTTTTCTATATTTCTGTATTTCTGACAATTTATTTGATCCAAAAGCCTAATGGTTATTTTCCAGTATATCTCGGTAGATTCAGTTCAAAAACATGATCAGCTCTATTGCAGTGATTAAAATTAGTCATCATGTCAGTTTTATCGGTAGTGAAAGCCCAATTTTGGTGCCCCAATCTTATATGCAAATCAAATACTTAAAATTCCTACAATAATGATATCTATAATGTCTTTTGTGAAGGCATAGATATTCATTATGTAGGTTGTGAATACAGTTGTTACCCTACAATATTACAGCGCCCAAATCTACTGGGAGCCCAGGTGAATGGTCGTGGGCGCATGCTGCCGAAGGGTCTGCGCATGCCCATGATCAACTGGATTGATGCCCCGGATGATGTGTACTTCATTGCTACAACTGTCACCAAGTATGTCCTGCAAATACCAATTACTGTTAACTTTTAATTACACAACAAAGTTTTATCCTTAAATTTAATGGATTCCTGATCTGAGCTTTCTTGTGGCTGTATTATATCTATATAAATTTTATTGATAACTTCCTCTTTTAAGGTTTTAGAAAATAAAAATGAATGTTGCATTCAAGAGCCATACATATATGTTTAAAAGTTTTGATCTTGGTACCTGCACATGTTTAGATATGATTTGAGTGTGTTTATGTTGTAAAATTAGCATCTCACATGTTTAAAACTGATATTTACAATTACCATGAATCAAAAATATGATTATTTCAAGACTCAAAGTATTATGCATCCAAATAAGTTTATTCACCAATCATGGGTCATTTACATGATGTTGACTGTGTGAGACTGCATTGTTCCTACAATGTTGTGTTATTGCGTTACAGAAAGCTGAGGAAACAGCTGCAGGGGAACGAGTTCCGGCGAGCTGCCCGTAACCCCTGGCGAAACCTGGTGAAAGTGAAACCCCAGCTGGGAGAAGATGTAGTTGTGCTCGAGTGAAGTGTCGTCTACACAACTTGTACTGGAATGTAACGGAGAGGAGGTGGAAACCTGAGGATTATAGGATACGGCTATTGCGACCTGAATTTTCAAATTGAAAATTGTGCGCAGTTGCCGTTGGCTCCAACGTGATTGGTGTAAATTATGGATAAAACAACAACAAGTTTCTGATTACAAATATGTAAATGGTGCCGAAATGTTTGGCCTGTGCGGGATGTCCACCAAGGGATGTCGGAAAGAAGTTTGCAGCGCCTGTCTACCAATGCTTCTTGAACTTGAGAATGGAGGCGTAGTGGAGACGGCTTCAAGACTCTCAGTCAAATGTTGTGAATTCAAACCCCTCAAATTGTGGGGCTTACAATGTTTGATTGTGAACTGACGTTAGATAGGCCATACTTGTCATGGTTGTGGGCTTTCTTTTTCCAAAAGCAGGTCTTGTAAATATTTATTTGATATTTTTCACACTATGTCTGTAAATTTATGTTTAAAATTAAATTCAAAGCAACTTTTGCATAAATTCTGTCAATGGACAGAGTATTTCATGCTAAGAAGCTTGACTTTCCATGTCATATTTTTCTCATCGCATTAGAACCAGAATGTATGTGTTGGATATCTAACGAGCAAGTACTGCCGTTATCAGGGTGATTTCGTGAATAATTATGCAATGTTATAATAATAAATTGAGTTTTCTTGTTATTAACCTAAGAACCTGATGTGCCAATATGTGTTGTACACATGTTGTGGTAATCAAAATAATTAAAATATTTGCTGCCTGATGTAATCTGTGTTCTTTTGTTTTACAGACAAAACCAAACTGTCAGATCTACTGTCATGTCTGACAGACTTTTGAAGGTCTTGCAGGTTTTTTTCTAAACTTTTCTTGACAAAAATAAGGCTGTCATACAATTTAAGGCACATATCTGACAAGTTGTTATAAAGTTTGACAATGTCTGGCCTTTGATTCAGTTTGGAGACTCATTTTTTCTTTTGATTTTTTGTTTGTCAATTATGACTTGATATTTCCCCATTTTCAAATGGCAAAATTGGCTTTCAAATTATTATCATCAGAATTGATTTGTTTCTCCTCACAATCCATTCAAGCATGTTCACTTCCTTATGTAATGAAATGATATGAACAAGTATCAAACTGCAGGAATTGTAGATAGACCTTTTTGTATTCGCTTATAATTATTCCATTGCTTTATGGTTTGAACCTTTAAGGTAAATTCTCCGAACCATATTTAATTTACGTTGTTTTTTCTTTACAAGCTTCATGTTCATTTCAGACCAACCGTCATGGGCAACTTAAAATGCTACAAATATTTACATGTCATGCTGTTAAAATAGACTTTGGACAAACACACAGACACATCCTTGATTATTTTAAACATATCGATAACGTTCAAGAAAGTTTTCAGAAACAACAGTGTTATAGAGGAAGATTAATTTTCAAAAGTGTATAAAAATTTCGTTGGGATCTTAAATGCGTGGTTGCCCTACCCACAAAATTAAATGTCCAACGAATAAAAATGATTTCATAGTAATACACGAGTCCTATTGTTGTGTAAGAAATATATTTTTTTAGGAATATTAAAAAGTTAAACTCTCCACTGTAGGCATGGGTTGTGTCTGTGTGGCTGTCCTTGTTCCATACTTGCCACATTCTACCTGATAGCTGTGCTGTCCCTTTATACAATCTTGTTATGTCGAACATCGGATAACCATGTTCACCGAATTTGTGTTTTACAGTTTTACTTCATGCATGGAATTGACAATGGACCCAGTGTTGGTCTTCAACAATGTTATATGTCATGATATTAAAACCCAAGGGTTCAACCTGCTGAACCGAATCTTGAGATACTTTGATTGAAAACTTGGAAGGATTTAATGAATAAAATAAAATAAATTGTAAACCATTTGCTCATTATAAGAGAAAAATATTTAATTTGTTAGAACAGAATGAAATGTATCCTACAACTTGTGACCCAAATAAACATTCATCAAATTCATGCTCTGTGTTAAATGTGGAACATTTTGATCATGCCATTAATTGTATGCCATTTTTCGCCATCATTATTTATTCTGATGTCTCATTGCAACCAACACAGTGTAATAATAAACTATGTTTCCAATGGGTTTTTGTTTTGTTGTGTATTTATGAAAAAAAACCATATTATTAGTATTTATTTTTTGTGCAGTTCTGTACAGAGGACTGCATTAATGACATATTGTCGTTGCTTACTCGGACATGATCTTATGACTGTCAGGTCTAAGGTGCTGTACTTAAGACTGCAATGCATCATCTGGGCAAACATAAACTATTATTACAGTGATTATCTGCCCAATTAGCTCAGTTGGTAGACAACAAAACTGAAAATGTGGGTCAGAGGATTTACCACAAGTGGAAGTGATTTATTCATTGTGCATTATAGATCAGTTGTTCCTCACATCTGACCAATGTGAGGAAGGGGTCAATTGGTTACTGATTAACAAGACTAGTACTGGTGAGATGGACTGACCGCTGTGATATGGCCCAATATTGCTGAATGCATAAAAGTCTGTGTTGCACACAAGGTGAATGCTGCGTTAGATCGAGGTCAGAATTAAAACTAGGATGAATTTAGATTATGCCATCCCTTTGCTGCCTTGTCACCCATGTATGAAATTTTAACAATAAGGTATTCTGACAAAGTAATATTGCATATAATTTGAAACCCACAAATTAAACTGTCAATGTCGTCAAACCGTGAAATTTCGTGCCCACGAAATTAAATGATTTCACAGACCAAGCATTGTACACAAAAGGTCAAGCTTCACTTTCAAAGATCAAACACATCTTTGTCGTCTGCTTTGCATAGCACAAGCTAATTTATTTTTTCATGATTTGAAGTAAGTTGATAGCTAAAAACACACTGCCCGTTTCTTGCGGAAAACCACTTCACAATTGCTCCCTAATGAAGATTTAACCCTGGACCTCGGGATTGATAGATAGACACTGCATATAACCTCACCTCAGTTTGCAAACGTTTTTTTTGGCAGGACATTTCACCTGCATGTGACATTTTGTCACAAATCCTTCCACTAAGCTTAAATGTCAAAATCACATTGAAAACCAAAAATAGGGGTCAACTTGTCAAGTATGCCATTTTTTGCCGTTAAATAAGTTACTAGTCATAAATGCTTACCAGTTGATGGTGCAATTTATTGAATGGAAGGTTACATTTAAACGTCAAGTGTGAAAATAATTATGACTGTAATACGCCTTGTCTGGGTTTTTATTTTATTTCTCAGCAACAATCATTCTAAGAAGATGTGCACCATATGCAATGTCTTAAAATGGTAAGCATTTATGACTGGTTACTTAGTTAAAAATATTACTTGGCTTTCTTTTTATTTTACTTCAAATATAAAACTTTTCTTCTAAAATGTTTAACTAATAATGCTACATGTGCTCCTTTGCTTGAACATTCACATTGAGTTTGGTTTATTTTTTCTATGAGATCTGCCAAGAAATACAATTCTTTGGTAAATTAGCTTTATATGATAAAAATGTTAAACAATAAAAGAAAATAACCATTTTACATTTTATTTAATTAAAACATCATTATATTAAAATAAAAAAGCATAAATCAATTAAAATTGATTTTGTTAAGTGTTGTTTTTTGCATCATAGAGTGCAAATTCACTTGAAGAACTTCCTGAAAAGTCCAGAGAGCTTGTTTTTCTTGCTGGACTTCTCGTCTTCTGCCTGGAAGCCTGTGTTCATCCAGGCCTCATTGGAAGGGCCTGCTGTAAAGGCATCTTTTGGTGATCCAGGGGCATCGACCATGAACGCCCGCGTTGGAGATGGGAACTTTTCTTCGAAGGCCAGTTTTGGGGACCTCGGAGCATCGGCTATGAATGCCTGCTTTGGAGATGAGATCCTTTCTTCGAAGGCCAGTTTTGCGGACCTCGGAGCATCGGCTATGAATGCCTGCTTTGGAGATGAGATCCTTTCTTCGAAGGCCAGTTTTGCGGACCTCAGAGCATCGGCTATGAATGCCTGCTTTGGAGATGAGATCCTTTCTTCGAAGGCCAGTTTTGGGGACCTTGGAGCATCGACCATGAATGCCTCCTTTGGAGATCTTCTCTCATCTGTGAAGGCCAGTTTTGGAGATCTTCTCTCATCTGTGAAGGCCAGTTTTGGTGATGTCTGTTTCCCATAAGACCTCACCATCACTGGAGTCTTTTTACCATCAGTTTCGTCTGCTTTTGGAGATCTAGGTGTCTTTTCAGACCAGCTCACTTCTTCAAACTCTGAGCTGTCATCACTCTCATCGAAGTTCAAACCCTCGTTCAGTACATGAGAAGCATCATCTGGTTCTACGCCCCCAAACTGTTGCTCCTCTACACCGTTTGGCTGATCTTTCATAACCTGGTTCTCGCTCTGGTATTTCTCAGTGTTGACTTTCAATGAAGAGATCGGTGTGTGATCAGCTTTGTGTTCATTCGGTGGTTTACTTTCTTCTTCATTGAAAACTCTGTTTTTGTTGGTGTGTCTGGATCTTATGCTGTTACGTTTACGTGCATCTCTTCTTGCTTTTTTACGGTTGACCGGTTTTTTATCTTCACCATCACGTTTCTTCACAAGACCAGAAAAAAACTTGGCAAGTTTACCCTTTTTCTCTGGTTTTGGTCTGTTGTTAACCAAGAAACTCATTTCTTCCCCTTTCTCGGGAATGACCAAGTCTATATCTGTATTTTGTTTTTTCTTTGGTTCCGGCTGTCTTTTGTTGACCAAAAAACTCATTTCTTCCCCTTCTTCGGGAATGGCAAGCTCAATCTTTTGTTTGGGTTCAGGCTGACACACAGCCACGGTAGCACAAACAGAAATGCATGGATTTTTGAAGCACTTACGTTTCTTCTTACTTTTGTCTTCTTCAGTCTTCTTTGCACCACTTTTACACCATGGACGTGCAAATGTCTTCTTCATTTTGTCTCGCAGACTCAATTTTGGTTTTCTTTCTTCATTTTCTGCTTCGTTTTGGTCCTTACCTTTTCCAAAGCATTTACTCCATGGCTTCGTTAAAGCTGTTTTCAGCCTTTTGCTTAGGTTGAGTTCTCTGTTTTTCTGACTTTTGCCAACACAACTCCAGTGTCCTTTAACGGCAGCTTTCATTCTCTTAAAAAACTTGACTTTCTCCTTCTCTCCTTCGTTAGCACTCTTTGATTTCAATCTAAAGCAACCGATCAAGCAACTCCGGAGATTTTCAATTTTCAGTGTCAGTTTGTTTTTCTCCTTTGGAAGAATAGTAGCTTTCTGCAATTTTTTCTTCTTCCAAACCTCTGACAGCCTTTCAAGAATCCACGTCGCAAACGCCCCCTTATTCTC
>Ga0224511_10001074_pt1 | contig 15569 bp, 14 predicted proteins | sample SF_May12_sed_USG_2_FD_169988 | JGI IMG/M metagenome (GOLD analysis project Ga0224511, IMG submission 169988) | Sediment microbial communities from San Francisco Bay, California, United States - SF_May12_sed_USGS_8_1 | ecosystem: Environmental > Aquatic > Marine > Sediment | place: USA...
CTCATCGAGAATCCTGTCGAGGCTATCGTATCATCTGTCTTGAAAATGACTATCAAAAGATTGCCCGCCATCTCGAAAGTTTTTGCATCGACAGTACCGCTCAGCTCAGCCAGTACCTTATCCGCAATAGGGTCAAAGATCTACAGCAAAATTATCAACTTAGATTATAGCCCCATATGAAAACAGACACCCACACCATACAGCACAATTCCCGGATGCTGCAGCTGTCCTTTCCTCTACAATGGCTTGCTGTTTCATTGCTCTGTTTCTGTAGGAATAATAATGTCTCCTCGTGCTATTTGGTACTGCCAAGTTTTTTAGTTTGTGCAGATTTATCTCATGCACAATGACCTGTCCACACCCTTTTCTCTGTCTCAGACATTGATGGAGAATATGACTTGCTAATAGTCGTGGGTGACCAACCAAACCATCGACTCCTATCCTTACCGTGACTTTATCGCAGCAGGGTTCTGTCACAAACTCGCGAATAATCAGCACGATTCTCCTCCGACGGGTGTCGTGTTTCTGTACTCCCACACCCGAGGTCACATTCCAGGTATGAGTATAACCAGCGCCAGAGGTGTAGGGTTCTGGAAAGTTCGGTGACTCGATATCTCCTGAGAGACCCGTCTGATAAGTTACTACATCATTTACTGAAAGAGAGAGAGAGAGGATTATACTAGCTTAAAGGTTCTAGACTCAAACCCACCAAAAGATATTTTTTAAACAGGCTTGACACGCCGCAGGACGATACCTTTTCTCCAGGCCTCTAGTTTTGACTTGACTAATCTACTAAATATGATAGTAGTTTGAGATTACTAAAATAGAGCCCCTGAGGTCTAAAACGCATGAAGGCAGAGTGAACCAGGTCTACAACAAAATCATCAACTTATGTACGAAAATTACACCCCAGCCGTGCAGCAAGTTTCACATGATGGTTTCGGCTAAAATGACTTTTTATTATTCTGTCCCATTCTGTCCCACTATGGTTTTATTTAGTAGCAGACAAGACACTTGCCAACCTAGGGCCTCTTACTATAGAGCCTTAGGTGACTGCTTGGCGTGCATACACCCGTTTAACAGAACCAAGCCACCAGGCGAGCGATTCTTACAGACAGGAGCAGCTGAGGCGAGTTGGGTGCAGGGTCTCAGTGCGAATCTGTCTAAGGCAAAGTCTCCTCCACCATAACTTCCATCAGTCAGAACTCTCTTCGTCTCAATCTGCAAACAATAAAGTTACTATCCAAGATAGGAAAGACAATGAGGGTGTCATAAGCAGGATAGTGATTAAACTCCACGGCAAAAGATGCTGGTTGATCTCGCCAGAAAGCCAGTCACCCGGCTAAACCTGTAGTGTAGATCCCAAGTGTTTACTTCGTGTGGTTATCTATAAAACCTTATTAATCGGAATGCTTCGTGCAGTATAAGAATAAAATGGACAATTTGGCTTAATGAGGTATTGAAAGCTTGCAATTTCCCGCGCCTTTTATGTGATTTAAATTTTCACTCACTTTTGACACCATGGCTTTAGAGGAAAATCCTAGCTTTTCCAAAATTGCAATGTTGTAACCCTTCTTCTCAAAATTGGGAGTAAAAAGGGTAGAGCCCAGCTTTTCGCCCCTCCCATAGACATCATACTAGTGCATAGACATCATACTAGTGCTATTAGCCACAGAGACATGGATAGACATCTCACCACTGCTCGCAGTTCCGGTACCTTCGCTACAGTCAAAGTTTGAGTGATCCACTGATCAGATGATGGTCCGGTAAATGTCCACAGAGGCTGCAGCGTATCCAATCCCATTTCTTGGATGGACAGGGCTAACGAGCCCAGGTTGGGGCCATGAGCCATGTATGTGAACTCCAACTCATGACAGTGGTCATTGTTAAACACATAAGGACTGTATAGTGTGGCCACGGTTTCAGTCTGCAAGCAAGAGATTTACTGTTTCACCACACGGTGCGCCCAAGGAAGAAGCGGTGGCTTAGTGAGCATTCTGCTTTGGACGTGGTAACCTGGGTTCGATACCAAGTTTGTGCACCACTTTGTGCTTTCATCCTTGTCGCGATCGGGTCGCGATGATTGACGAGGCCCACACATACAGTGCCAACTCGATGGGAAAAACCAGGGACCATCATTAAAACTAGCTATTGGTTTAGTGTTGCCATCCACGTAAAACGAAATGATCTTAACTTGCTCTTATCCATTCACAGGTTTAAGGGTGAAGTGGAGACACTTGGCCCAGGATAGGATGGAGGTTTGGGTCCCGGTTCTGGTGACATTTATAGTTATCCTGTCCTGAATAGATTCTTCACATTCCCATGGTAAATATAAAAAACACAACCTTAAAGCCACCTTCTCTATGGGAGCACCAAGGCAAAGGTAGAAAGCGTTGTGACCCACATTCAAAAGGTTCAGTGAATCAGTAGGCCAATTTCTACACTCCGCCGACTAAGGTCTGGAGATGTGAAATTATCCTTGTAGACTTACTACGGTAGAGCTACTGTCAACTACGAGGTAGTTATTTCCACTGTCAGGTCCGGTTGCCGGGTAGTTGGGTCCTTGACCAGAGTTATGTGCCCAGCGATATGCTGAGGTCATATCTCGTGTAAAAGTACAGAACGTATCAAACTCACAGTCAACATAACCGGTAGCTACAAGAACATGGTCATATTATAACATAGTTCATCAAAAATACGAGTCAATTTCCACCCCCTACGCAGTCATTGCACTGATCAATGTCTTTGAAGAGCAGCCCGAGCATTGAAAAAACCTTTAGTGCTAGTAAAGCTTATTATTATGGGTGTCAGATGGGAGTATGTCTAAAGTGATGGGTTTATGTGGGGATCTTGTACATGCAGCCATGGTTCTCATGTGACATGGATACACTCAAAACCGAGAGTGAAAATGATATTAGTAATATGTAGTTTGCTTTGGTCGCAGTGCGAAGAAGACCGTAAGCAATGAAACTGCAAGGGTAGTAAGACTAGTAATAATGATTAAACTCACGTGGCGGTGTTGTGGTGGTGCTAGTAGTAGTAGTTGGTGTTGTAGGAGCGGGGACTTCTTCCCATTGCATACTCCAGCCAATCAGATTTGTGCTTGAGTCAGTAGTGAAGGTTATCTCCACTTGATTGGTCTGTGACATGGCCACCAGAGGGCCGAGTCTGCGACCGGATTCTCTGAAAATCACCCCACCATTTACATCAGATGCCTACAGATAGACAGCAAGAGTATATCACCATTTGGTTGTAACAAAATTCTGGCTTAGGTAAAGTCTGCCTGCCATGAAGGTTTATATTGAGAGGGAAGCTAGCTCAAAATCCCCAGGGTTACCAAACTTACCACTATGACATCTCTATCGATCTCAGTCTCAGAGTTGGTGAGTGTGAGTTTGATGGTAGAGCCTTGTGTCACTGTTATCTTCCATATATGGGATAAGCCATTCGGATACCAAGATGGGTAGTTCGGTGAGACGATCATGCCCTGAGTGCCTGTGATGGAGGTGAAATCACCCGCAGTAGATTCTGAAAAAATGTACAAAACATATCATCAAATAGCACCCGCCACTGACAGTAAGAACCTGCAGTGGCCTGCTACTCGCTGCAGATCAACACTTGTACTAGATTGGTGCTAATTGTGTAACATCGGGCCACCTATGATGGCTACAACCAATAGTGCTGCCACCCATCAAACCTGTCACCTATCACGGTGGTCTGCCACTCACTATGACCACCACCTGCAGTGACTCGTCACCCACTGTGACAACCACATGCTATGACCCGCCGCCGCCCAAAGTGGCCACCACCTGCAGTGAAATGTGACTCACTTTGTTTATCCCCTGCAGTGACTTGTCACCCACTCACCCGTGGCTGTGCTATCCGGAGAGTCCGGATACAGTGGAGCATTAGTACAGTCTGTCACTGGAACCATGATGTCATCAAGTGCAAAGTCACTTCCTCCAACCTGGTTTCGTTTCGCTTCAAACATCACCTGCAGGGAGGTTTTATTTGTGATCGCAATTTACTCGGTCACTCCCACAGAGTTACTCTCTCCTCCATCCTAGCATCCTCTCGGGAGGATAACTCTATGGCCATTCCTGATTCGGTTCAGTGCTTAGCGAAGTATTGCTATGGGGCCTTTTCGTCCCATACCAGACCACTGGGGTAAATGTTATGCAACGAAGACCGTGCAATTATTATCATATATTGATGGACAATGGAGCCAATCACTGCAGGTGCTCAGAGTTGCATTCAGGCAATGCCCCCACCCCCCCCAACCCAATAACCAAACTAAGTGGTTAATTGAGGGGAATAAACGAGCATTTCAATATCATATTAGTCACAATGTGAACTGAATCATCCGCTAGTAGTACCAAATACATCTTAAAAATGAGACTGTATTGCTTTTCGGTTAGAAATTATATGTTCAAGCCAATCTACAGTCCCAATAATCCAGAATTCCCACTCACCACAAATCGGTTATAGAATCTGAATGACCTTGAGACTTCGGTCCAGCCAGTTGTCACTTTATTGGTGCTCCACAGTTCCCTGATGCTGACCGCAGAATCTGTCTGCAGCCAGAGACGAATGCTGCCGGGATTCTCTCCGGCGATGTTATACTTAAAGCTGATAGAGTGACAGGAAGTTGGGTTCTCTACAAAGCGATCCATCTGCACACGGGCAATGTTACTCTCTCCCTGAAAAAAATGTCACGCAATCTGTAGGAATGGCTAACTACTGTCATCATAGAAGGAATCAATGTTATCATTCCAAGTTGGGTGAATTTATTCCATTTTCAGTTAATTTGTTGGTCAGTGGATAGCGCATTTGGGCTTAAGAGCAAAGGTTGGTGATCGTGAACTTGAAAAATCAATTACTGCTTACAATAGGAGTGATAAGAATGCAATTCGATAGGTGTTCACTTTGACAAACATTACTGGATCTTATAATATTCCAGTCGATTACAACTTAAAATCTTGTTTACTGAAATGAACAATTAGATATTGGTGAAAAACTTGAGATTCCTCAATATCTTAGATTACAATAACATCCCTGAATAGGTTTTCTGTGATATCTTTAAGCGGGTGAGATGCAGAAAAGTTGCCCAGTCAGTTCAGTTGTGTAAAGCGTAGTTTTAATTAACTTAAAGGTGTTAGATGCAATGTGGGAGCGTTGATGAACTTGCAATTTTCTCACTCGGTTCAATCAATAACTGGCCAGAGTGGTAAAACAAAACAATAACAACTCGTATTAACTATCAACTACTTACAGTTATGAGATGCACAAGGAGATCTTAAACTGGAACCTAGAATTTCATTCCTTTTATGTCCTGATCAACGTCAGGGGTGTGCAAAACTTAAGGGTAACTCTAGGGGGTGGATCAACGCCAGAATCCGAAACACGCGGGGGTGTTGCCAAACACAACATTGGCCCGAGGCTGAAATTAAATCAGGAACCGCTGGTCCAAGGGCTCAGTGCGCTTACCGCTCCACCCTACTGCTAGTCTATCAAAGGCTTGCCCTAGCTTGCCAATGTGTCCTCAAATATCAACGGTCACGGCCACATGGAATATCAAAAGCTTTATGTTCTCACCTGCAGAGAGCTGTCCGCAAACATGAACTGTCCAGTGCCGGAGGTGGCATCACGTTTTGGAGATCTCGCTTCCACAAATCCTCCCACGAGCTGCCAGCGGAAACCTTCTGTGCCAACAACATAGGCGCACGGACCGGCATCAAAATTACAGTGATCCTGGCCTTGTGCTGCAATATAGGGTTAAGAAACTGTACTACTAACGCAGATTTACCTTCTAGCGCATGAATGACCCAGCGACTGCCCCTTGTCCTACACTACCATTCGCCTCAATGCTATCTGGCATATGACTACGCTATTAGTTGGCAGAGAAATTCTAGTAGACTCTAGACTAACAACTTTAGTTTATTTGGGTTTTCGAATAGAAACTCCCTCCGGGACAGAAACTGAAGACACTGCAATTCATTCTCTAGTACCCAGGGAACTGTCTGCTATTTTAATTTCCTAGCGATCAGCGGATAAAGACTTACCATGAGGAGTGGACGGTGTCGTCGGAGTGGTAGTCGTGGCTGCAACAGACAGGGATATGTTAGTAACTAGTAAAAGTGATTGCTATCATAGCTTACCGGGATGGGGTCATGCAGCACAGAAAGGGAGTAACCTTCAGCCCCACCTTCATTATAAATCACATGAATCAACCAAATCTGGGATTCAGTGAGTTAGAGCCCTGGTGAGGTTTATACAGGGACACATGAGTATGAAGATGAGGCTGTAGACCGGCGTTGATTGCCGCTTGCTATAAGAGTGAAAACTGAAACTAGTGGCATGCGATTCTAATTCAATATCGGTGACTTGGTGAAATGTTTCGTGGTCACCCTGTAAAACATAAATGATTAGTTAGAAACAAGGTCAGTGATGCATTTTGGGTGACAGAAAGAGAAAACCGCATCCATTCCCATTCGTGGTCTGCATGCCATCTTACGCGTCACCGCTGATGAGCCTTGAATAGCAGAATTGTCTCTCGTCTCATCTGTCGATGAGGGAGCTGGCAGCCAATGTGTTCCATTGTACCAAAGATGAACTTCTACCCAGTGAGTCCCGTTAAATATGGCTGACGATTCAGGAATCTCGACCCAATTTGTACCATCGAATGTTAGCCCAGGCGGCGGCAGGCCCCTTTGTGTGCCGTTAAAGTACAAAGGTAGAGGCAGCCAATGGGTACCGTTATACCACATGGTGGGAATGTTCTCACTGACTGAGTTGAAGTCAGATAGGTCATCTATAACTACCCAATGGGTGCCATTGAAGAGTAAACCCAACTCTGTGGTATTGACAGAGAGTGAGAGTTGCACCCAGTGAGTGCCATTGAACCAGAGACCCATTTCACTCTCTGTATCAGTAGCAGCAGTTGTGGTGATAGCCACAGTTTGCAGACTGCCATTTGTGTTTGCTGCTGAACCAACCCAATGGGTGCCATTAAAAACTAGATTCCATTCGGAACCATTGAAGCGGTTTGGTAAAACCACCCAATGAGAACCGTTGTACCATCGGTCATTGTTCCCGGCATAACTGTCAGTGGCAGTGTAAGATAGGGTTTGATTGGCTGGTAGTGGTAGCTGAGTTGTTTCTGGTGACATAGACGATGAATAGTTCAAAACAAGGGCTCTAGATACCGAGTGGCTCTGAGAAGTTGTTGATGGCTTGGGTGAGGTACTGATGATGGGCTCGGAGAAGATTGTTGACCTCTCAGCAGATGCTGTCGATGAATCTTCCCCACTAGTTGCGAATGAAATTGTAGTAGTCTCTCTCTGTGTGGTAGAGGACAGCTGATCAGTGGTGGTAATAGCTGAAGATGGTGGTGGAATAGTTGCAGCCATTGTTGTCTGATGACGAGTCCCACTGCTCATGTCCTTAGTGGTAGTAGTGACTACCGGACTAACTGATGACTCATTTTGCTGGCCAGTTTTCCCCGTAGAACTTTGTTGTGTTGTCAAGCCGTCATTGACTGATTGTGTAGACATTGAATTAGATTTTGTGACCCCAGTGGTTTGGGTAGATGCATAGCTGCTCGCGGTAATTGAAGTCACCATTCTGGTGACTATAAGTGTTGTTATCTGCGCAGTCGTTGAATTCATCATTGGCGTCATGTGTGGTGTTGTTGTTGATCGGTTGATGGCATTCGCTGGTGCGGGTGCAGCGGATGAAGCTATAGGTAAGAAGTAAAGCAAAAGAGGGTTAGACACAGAAAATGAGAAACCAAACTCACATCTATAGTGGCTGAGAGAGCAGATAGCGGAACACGGTTAGGTGCAAGCTAGTGCTAGGAGAACTACTAACTTGTTGACAGGGTCATTGTAGTGGGTGTTGTTGTTGTGGGTGTTGTACTGGTTGTTGTTGGCGTTGTAGTGGGTGTTGTTGTGGTTGTAGTGGATGATGTACTTGTTGTTGTGGGCGTTGTTGTGGTTGTAGCGGGTGTTGTTGTGGTTGTAGTGGACGATGTACTTGTTGTTGTGGGCATTGTTGTGGTTGTAGTGGGTGTTGTACTGGTTGTTTTGGGTGTTGTTGTGGGGGTTGTTGTTGTTGCTATAAAAAGCAGGTGCAGCAGCTACATGTTAGAAAAATGCACGCAGAAACTAAATAAGTGAAGCATAATTAGTAGCTCTACAGACTGATCTAAGAAGGGGCTACACAGTCACTCACTAGTGGGCGTTGTGGTTGTTGTTTTTGGCGTTGTTGTTGTAGTAGTAGGGGTTGTTGTTGTAGTAGGGGTTGTTGTTGTTGTAGGGGTTGTTGTTGTCGTAGTTGGGGTGGTTGTGGCTGTAACATCACAAACTATTTGTGTCCAACAAGGCACAATCTAGTAACATCAACCCATAAATCATTATATAGGCAACAGAACCAGGTTAGTGTGCATACACTAACAGAAATCACACACATGAGGGGTTAACTAGCATGACTTGAGCGATTTCACTTACTCGTGGTAGGTGTTGTTGTAGTCGGTGTCAGTGTCGTGGGAGTTGTTGTTGTGGGCGTTGTTGTTGTAGCTAGGAAGCAAGCGCATTGGGTTGTAGCAAGCTGAGATAAGCTCACAAGCAGTGTAACAGGACACAGGGTCGATACAGTAACTTAAACAGTCAGGATCAGACCAACGTGCACTGACAATCTTCCAAATAACATCCTTATGATGATTTATTACTACACTAACCCCTCACGACCCAAATAATAGAGCCTTGACGGCATTTCATGTGGATGAATTTCGATATCTGATGAGACAATAACCACCCAAAGTCTCTTTTCTTTGAATTAAATACTAAAAACTGATGCAATTGAGAATGCATGTGGTTGGCTGTACCCCGATAAGATATTTTATGATTAAACAATGAAATGAGACATTTCGCACAAGATATCAAGCGGAGATTTCACACATGGATGGTAGAGACAAACAGAGAGTAGTTCAACTGAGAATTCAGGCCTCTAACTTACTGGGTGGAGGCTGCGTTTCAGGGCATCCACAATCATCGACAGCGATATCGTCGAGAGCATAATCGCTGAGGTGACTATCTCCTGTCTCCCCAACAAACAGCAGCTGGAAGCAGACGAGCTATTTCATTAGCCAATTGGAGGCTTACAAGTCATCTATACGGAAGTCCATTTTACACCAGTCCATCAAAACTTCATGGGACACAGAATCTTTAACCGGAAATTGTCTGTATTTTGAAGACAATCACGAAATGGAAGGAACTGATTCAGGCATACTATATAGAGCAGTTATTTTAAAGCAGGAAATTTTGAGTACATGGAATTTGCTATGTCTCAAATTGGGCAGATTAATGATGATGTCACGCTGCAGTAGTCAGTACCAACTACCAAGCAAATCTATAGTCAAATAAAACTACAATTCAAACCACAAACAACCCTAGTACCCTTGCAATGATCGCTGATACAGCATAACAGCTGGCAATGTCACAACCACTCACCCTGGTCGGGAACGGTGTAGTGAATGTTCGCCTCACGTGTTTCCACTGGTTCGCGCTGGTGAGATTCTGCTTCCATAGCGGGGCATCAATACCCTCCAGGTAGACAGCCAGGGTATTAACGGAATCTCCAAAAGCGTGGTACCAGAAGTCGAGATAAAAACATCCACATGCCGGCCAGAAAACCTGAGTGGCAATTATACTTCTCCAACTCGGCTACGGAAGAAAAGTGAGTGAATGATAACTGAGAGCACTGTGAATGAAGCCCGCCCGTTCCACTGCTTGCAATTCTCTTCAGATCAGAAAAATACCAATTCAGCAACCCTAAAGTTCACTAAAATCTCGAAGCTTCAATTTAGTGGAATTCCCAAGTGGTGGAGCAAATATTTATGTTCTTTTTCTCCTCCCTTGAACGCTATCTGAATAGCTATATACTGTCCATTCTGTCTCTTTAAAATGAAGCACTGTGACTTAACTACTAGATTTCTAGTTGGCATTCCAACTGACTTCTGCTGCATTAATGGCGATGGATACATAATCCATGTACCTTAGTTTGCCAGCAGATATAAGGAGGCAATGACTCCTATTCCTTTACACACCTTTTCGCATAGAGCATGCTCTCTGATTAGAGTCAAAAACACAGGGGTGCACTGTTGGCTCAGTATAGGTTCATGAAGTAAGATTTAACAATTGTGGTGAAACATGGCATGGACTATTGTTTGAATCTGTTATTTCATCCTTAGCAACTAACCCTTGCAGTGAAAGTACAAATATTTGCAGTTGAAGTTGTGGTATTGATTCACCATACCCTGAATGGTTAGCAACCAGGCGTATATTAGTTTTTTTGTGAAATACGGTACTGGTAGCACCCGGTTTAACATTATGGCCAGGAAGGCTGTCTTATGGTGGGTGGACTAGTGAAGGCGCTTTTCCATTCCATAGGGTGCCCGGTCCACCTCGGACTGGACGCAGTTTGCATCTGATTTGGCATTGGACCTTGGATCCAAGGCCCCTGTTCATGCCAAACAGACCCGTCGGATGTGCGATCCTGGATTACTTTGGAGCCAATTAATCGTGCCAAACCTGTGTTTCTGGAAACGGCAACCATTCTTTGTCTATAACTTCAAAAGGAAGTCAACTCGCTATTCAATCCTTTCACAACAGGTTGCCTCTCTTTCCAGTGCAACTTCGTGCTATTAGTCGTGTGAACATTGGTGCGAAATCGAACAAATTTTCCTTTCCAATGAACCTAGTGTGAGTTCAGAAAAGAGTGACCGTTGCTAGGTAATCTGTGGAAGACCATTTGATTGGTTGATTAGTCAGACGCCCGAGGTCGATCAGACTCATTTTGTCTCTGGGAGACAAACGGTTGGATGTCCGAGAGAGTGTCTGAGGCTGATAGAACGAAGCCTTTTCACTCCATTTCTGGGGGTCGGACATCCGTCTTGAGCATCCGGTTCGAGGCAGACTGGACGCCCAATGGAGTGAAAAAGCGCCCTAAGCGAATGCTGGTGATTGAGGCAAAAGATGCACTCAGTTTATCAACTTTTGGTTTGGGGCTATTTTGCTCTGTATTCTTAAAACCAAGTTAGAATATTATGAACTACCATGTACACCTTTTTGGTCTCCATTCTGATGCCCTTATCATCTGTTCGGACCAACTGTTACTCTGATAATTACCCACATACAATGATAAAAATCTGCCGTCCTATCCTGTCAGATCCCAGCATCGTTAGAACCCCACATCACAATATCATGGACTGAACTTTGCATTAAAAGAGAATCCAGTAGTGAAGCTACAGCTGTTACATCCTGTGTGGTCAGAAGGCCCCAAACCAGTTCCATCATGGCCGCTCAGTAGTTACTTCATAAACCCAATCTGGAATTCTGTGTTTAATCACTAACTCAGTGATCAAACCTGTGCAGTATTTTATCGGTTAATATGAATTCAACACACTTTACAGTCAACAGACTGTTTCATTCTAAATGTGCATAAGGTCACAAATAAAACATGAAGCTTGACTAATAAGTAATGATGGATGATTAGGGTCGAACAATCATCCACTGTTTATACTCCACAAAACTCATATAATCCTTACGCAACCATTGTGAGTGTTGGTATGAAGCTAAGTTTATAAATTCTTTATAGAGCCGTAACAAAATCAGCATAGAGCTTTACCTTTAATCTCGGTTCCAAGTGCTAAACAATAGGTAAAATATAGTTCCATGTGCAGGAAATAGAAATAAAGCCCTATCCCAGAGCGCCGGCCTGTAATCTCAGAGCTCCTCCCCCAGCAGAACTCATAAATAGGAAAGAGTTCTCAATGCCAATCTGCCTCGCTGACCAACAAACTCTAGGTGTCAACTATAGTATGCAATAGAGCCCCACAAATGGAATGTTAGTGATGGACAACATATGGATAGGGTAGGTCGCTGTTTAAAATGTTTACACCATATAGATATTGCTTCTCTAACTCTGTGGTTTTCTCAAGAACAAAAACTCTCTGCATAATTATTTCTAAAACATTGAATGAATATAATAGTATTTGGACAAGTTTCGCTTGGTGGCACTTCTGAAGCATTTTCCCCACCGCAGCAGATATTTTAACAGATTATGTGCATTTTATCCGATTTGTGAGGAGAGAGGAGAGATGAAAGCGATTTACCTTTGTTATCATGCCCGTCTGAAAGACAGCACTAGTGAAACGCTAACTGACACAATTTAGTTAACTCAGTTAACTGACACCTACTCACATAGTTGTTAACTTAGTCAACTGAAAACCTACTGCCAGTACCATTACCATTAACTTCACCGTAAATGTAACTCATCAAAACAACCCAGCTAATGCCACTGAAGGGCAGATTTTAATCTTAAAAATTCTTAATTAAAAGAGCATGGATCTGAGATTTATGTGTTCGCTGGTGTAGGATTCACCTCAAGCGCGCACACGCGCGCATGTACACCGTTGCCAACTCGATCGTGACTGCTCACAGACCATCCAACACTCACGCACATATGTAACGACACCTACTCTATAGATAAACATCTGCCCACACCTGTCCATTGCTCTGGTACTACTTACATTAGTAAAGGAGGCCTCTGTGTAGATGTAGTGACCTTGATCATTGCCAAGGGTATGATCTACGGAGGGTCCAGTATTCTTACTGGCTGTCTCACCACGATGCTTACTCCAATCCAGCTGTGACTTGTAATAGGGAGACTCGAGGGAACACAGGCCCTCCTCCTCAAAGTTACAGGTGATGGGAAGACCGTGTGGAACTCTCACCGCCACCGGCTGAGCATCACCCAAACGGTAAATGAGAATATCATCTATGGCTATATCTCCCTGAGGGCCCACACCTCTTACTCCTTCAAACACCAACTACAAACGAAGGGGAGACAAAATGTGATAGTCCAGCTAAAATTATTCAGACAAGCCTGACGAATAATCCGGCGGATAAGCTATATGATGAAACACTAAACAAGGTCAGAATAATCAAAGGATATCCTACAAATAGATTTATGAAGGTCGTATGTGCGTGCGTGATCATAAAAGATGTATTGAGCTGGAATAGCATCATCATGACAGGTTGCAAAAGTTTACAAAGAGCCACACAGTGGTTATAAAAGAAATGACCTTGAACCTTCTGCTCAGCTTTCAGAGGTAGGGGGATCATTCACCCGCTAACATGGGTCATAATACTACAGCCGCTCACACAAATTGCTTGATTGGTTAGTAAAATGTTAATCTATTGTAAAAGGAACAAAGTACGTTAGTTCATGGCATTACAAATAAGGGTCAAAATTATTACTGAAGTAAGGTGCAGTGGAAGCAGAAGTACTTCAGGAAAAGAATCCTATCCTGCTCTGAACAGCTGATTCAATTCATGCAAAAGTTAAATAAACAGGGCTGTTTCAGTGCAGATTTTACACACTACTAAAAATGTTGGGACTTTCAATTCAGAGGAATGTCCATTTTGTAGGACAATAATATACCCCCTTGCTGTAGCTAATATCCTATTACTTTCAACTTCAATGGACTGCAAATAAGGGTGCATGAATTGTAAATACGCATAAGCACATAATGCATGGTATGCCTGTACTGGTCCGATGGTCGAATTTTGCATACCTGAAATGGTGTTTGGACGTTGACTGTAATCTGTACTCTTGTCCACTCATTCACTGTACTGTTGAACTTGTTGGAGTGATACCATTGGGTAACATAGTAGGTCTGATCCCTTTCTTTGGTTAGTACATTGAGTAAACCGAGTTGGTTTCCTTTGGCGTGATACCAAAACTCTACCTTATACTCTCCAGCAAAGAACATGTGACTGCTCAACCGGGCGTTGTCATTGGCTATCTGAAATAAAAAAGAATAATGGAACCATTGTCATGATTGCTTTAGCAACTAAGTATGTCTGGGTAATAGATTTCCAGAAGACTTTGTGAAACTCTAATCTCATTTCAGTCAGTAGTCAATTTCCTGACCAAGAAAATTCTATAATCAACCAGGTTCCAGAAAATCGATTCGCTGGGGAACTACCTCATGCACTGATGGAGGGCAGTAGCTTCTCCATGGTAATTAGACAGTGCTGTGAATTCTCTTTTCAGATAAGATCTTGGACCAGACCTCCTTCAATTGATCCTTTTCAATAGGGTTAATATAAAACCAGCCTTTGAATTCTATTAACACATTTTTGCTAACAATGAGAACAGCAGCTGATAATGGCTAAAATAATATTGAGTCTGTATGCAATGAAGTAAAAATTCACAGCACTGCATGGGAAGTTCATGAAAAACCAGCCTGGGTCAACACATGAGCATTATAATTATACCTTACATACACGTAAGTTTTGCCAAGAGTAAGTAAAGGCCCCCTGGAGTGCCCTCAGACCCTGACTATGTATCCTAGAAGCTATGATTCTTGAAACCTGACTTAGGCATTTTCGGGCAAGCTAGCGTAGCGCTCGCGCATTGGGTAAAAAAGGGGTGTATATTTATTTTTATTTTGGATGGTCCGCTCATTAGTAAAATAGACTGAAATTGTGTGTAGTGAATGCTGAAATTTGTGTTTGCAACTATGTAAATAAAAACCAATCTGTTTGAACAATTGCTGACAGCAAGTCAATGTACTTTTCTCACTATCGCACGCAATGAATGTTAGCTTGTTCGAAAATGCCTTTTACCTACAGCCTTCCCTGAATATAAGAACAGCATAGCAGTGCCATACTGCATCAACACTACATGCTTGTTCTATATAAATAGACCCTATTCGCTTGCCCGCGTGCGGCTAGTAAATTATTTAGTAGGTAAGTTACATGAGTGTAAATCTCAGTGTCAACAATCTACCCACGTGTCAAAGGGAGATAGCTGCTCATAAGTGGTACAGGATATCAGAGAAGGATCCCTTATTTCACATGTATGGTATTACTGCTCCAGAAACTTGTTCGCAGCATGTCTTACTCTGAAATTTGAGTTAGTTGGAATTCATTTTTAATAAGTTATATGTTTAAAGCACTTAAAATGTTAATTTACTTTTCTTGAAAATGTATGAATTTCTTTTTTGTGGTCTCGATTTAATTGAACAAAGTTGGTGGTGGGGTGGTGGGGTCGGTCACAACTTCTTAGTCAGGGTTTAACCATATTTGCATTGTGTAGAGACCCTATTACACACATACATGTACTGTATCGGAATGACATAATCGCAAACGTAATAAGGAAGTTTAGGACCAATAATCCCTTGGTTACCATTGTAGGTTGGGTGTTTACAAAAGGTGGAGAGACTGAGTGATTCACTATATAGGAACTGCCGGTCCTGCACCCAGAAGGTGACAGTAATTAGCTCGATCATACCTCTCACTGGGTATGATTACATGGGCGAATCAATGAGATTTACATTAATTTAAAAAGAAATGTATAAATCTATTGCCGCGAGTATACTGAATATATAGGCACCCTCTCACCCAAGGTTACCAAAAACCAAAGATCTGATTGAGGGATGAATATTGCAAGACTACAGGGTGAAGTGAGGGAGTGCCAAATTAGGGAAAGTTTGCTTCAAG
>Ga0224511_10001075_pt1 | contig 15567 bp, 13 predicted proteins | sample SF_May12_sed_USG_2_FD_169988 | JGI IMG/M metagenome (GOLD analysis project Ga0224511, IMG submission 169988) | Sediment microbial communities from San Francisco Bay, California, United States - SF_May12_sed_USGS_8_1 | ecosystem: Environmental > Aquatic > Marine > Sediment | place: USA...
CGGCAAAGGTAGCAAATATAATAGAAGCATAGAACAGAAATCACCGAGGCAACAGCAGAAAAATCAATGATTGCTGTGGAGAAACTGTTTCCTGGTTGAACATACACAAATATTCACAACAGGCGAAATTATTCAAATTTTAATCCCATTAGAAATGGTTGCCCATGTGCGGCATTCATCTCCGCTGAAAGGACAACTAACATGTCAAGCCTAATACGAGTATAACATTTTTATCATATGTGGGAGAAATTGGACTACTGAGTTTTTGACTCAGTGCTTCACAGAATGCGTCATCGGGAAACCTTTTGATTGTAATCAGGTGCCCAATAGAGAAGGTAACTATACACGCAACCGCACTTTATTTAACAGCGCAATCCCGCACTGATGACGGTGCAACACAAAGTTGTGGAAATCATACTAGGATCGCTGGTTTTAGGTCCTACTATGCAGACTAGTAACTCGTTACTTCACATCAGTAGCCCCCTGAGTGAATAGTGCGGGCCTCTTTGACTGTCATGCTGACTAAAGTATTTGGGTATTATGAACGACATCACACCAAGATATATTGATATGAGCTTCCTCCCATATCCAAAAAAAGGGAACTTGGGGACTCATGCCTACCGAAAGGATGCCCTGGCCTTCGAGAGGGAGTTACTAGACAACCTTTACTATGAGAGAATAGTGAAGCTGACTAATGTCAGGCCCATTGATACTCCTGTGAAAGCTGGGGCGGACATGACCAGAGCCGCTCACCTGATAGTTTGACACATGCAAGTCATTCTGTAGCTTCGCCCGCGATTCCAGGACATGATACAGGAAATGCTTGAGGTCTGACAGCAGCTGGTGCCGAAAACTGGCATCTTCCATGTGGGAGTTATCCCTACAAGTAAAAGGCGAAACAATCAACAGAGTATACGAATGTATCCTCACCATCGACATAGAATACATCAAGCCCTTTAGGGTTTATATGCTTATGATCCTCAGTGACAGGTTCATCGTGAAGTACTGACACAGTCATAGCCTCATAAAAAACGGACATGGCTGCAGCGACAACAATTAAATGTCACAGATTTTGCGCTCATGATCAGACAACTCCATAATATACCATAAAATAATACAATTGTTGTGATTTTACAGATTAAGCATGAATAGAACGCAAAAAATCTATCATTCACAACATTTATAAGTGCAGTATTTATCAGACTAAGAGGTTTTATTCGTAATGCTTATAATTACACAGTGAAGCGATGGCTTAGTGGATAGCATGCTGGGCCTTGGACCCGGGAACCCTGTTTCTATTTCCAGTTCGGGCAAAAATTTCGTCTTTCGCAACACCCTCGTGGGTTTGGGATCACCACGTTAAATAAAGGAGTTACCTTCTCTATGGGGGCACATGGATGTAAGTGGGAAGTTTTCGAGCGATTCACCTAGGAAACCTACTAACAGCTGTTCTGTCATGGGGACACGAAATTACGCATACGCATAACAGCCAGTGGGATGGATAGCCTACAGGGGCTAACTCTGCCATAAGGGGTCTGTGGGTAATATTCCCTACCCTACCCATTGCAGGGAGTGACTCAAGTTCAGACTAATAGACAGTATCTAGCATCATACCTGATAAAATGTAGCACCCATGAAAATTCCGTTCGGGAGATCAAGCTGGAGGTTTTGTGTGAGTCACATAGCAAAGAAAACACTGCGCTTCTCAGCTGTAATATTAAGGGTAGATATTCTGTCTTCAACCAAAAGGAGTTCTACTAGAACAGACAGACCAATCGCTTAACTAGAGGAAAGCGTCTTCTGGCCATGGTTTTTCATTCGGGGCAAAAACCAAATAATATAGGTATGGCTATCTATTACACTAAACAAATTATTTGATAGGACAGGTTTAGGAAAATTATACGAGGAGTGCAACTCTCACACCTAAGATATTTTAGCACTGGGTTGGCAGTTGTCACCACCCATGGATCAATTTTATTGATCTGGTTTATGGATAATTTTTGATGGGAAAATAAGCACTTCCCAATTTAAGGAGTTGTCCAATGTTTCTGTCATTTGTTCTGAATCTGTTAGCTTTTACAAGGGTTCATTGTAGACATTAAAAAGCCCAAGACTGAATTATAGTTCCATATTGAGAGGACCTCTTGAGTTCACAAATTCTTTCTGTTTATGACCAAAGGAACTTGAGTTATCATCAGAAATGTCTAGAGATTTGAGTTCGCAGGAAACCAGCAGCAGGCAAGTGAACAAGCAAGAAGGGATAACTCTTGATAAGCCATCTTTCCGACAAATCCTTGAGGTCAGTCAGGCAGGCTCATACCTGCTTATCAGGGTGGTGCAGGGCTTTCTCAATAACGGTGTCTTGCAACACTCCACACCAAACGCCGTCATGGTGCTGACCCTCATCTAGCAGTCCAGCACTCCTGGCACGACGGGTCAACATCAGAGACACTTCCAGATCAGTGACTGAATGACAGTTAGTGGTCAGTGAGCTTAGCAGATCCCTCATCGCACCTGGCCAGAGCTTTGTTATCTTGGGAAGCAAGTACTGCAAGAAATTATTATTATTAATTATTATCAATATATACTATTATTGTTGGTCAGACAGTTGTCTGTTTCATTTTGTCAGCCCTCCTGAGGCCTGCTCCAGAGTAGTAAATTCATGAGTGCGGAGAGCGAGAGCATGGCATGGCCAAAAGCTTGAACGCACTATTTTTCTATCATGGATTAACCGTTCTAGTCACTAAGCTACCCCAATGAATAAAAATAGTTTTTTCAATAACTAGCTAACAAAACACTATCCATTCACATGTATGGTGAATCGGACAGACCCATTCAACTTGGCTTTACACTCTTGTTAATTTCATGTCTCCAGGCTATCCGTAGTGGTGCAATAAGTAGCCTACTCAGCCATTTTCGAGGTGAGTCATCAAGAGATTTTCTCCCTACACCTGTCAGCCCCATAGAGAAGGTAACTCTATGGAGCCCTTCCTTTAGCTTCCTGTAGCTAGAAATATATATTATTCGCTTGAACTGAGAGTCGGAGGAAGGACCAGTACGCTCTCCACTAAGCAATAGCTTCACTCTGTTATGTTAAAGAGATTACCAGGGCTTTACCTGGTTGATATGAGCCTGAGACTGAGGCAGGGATTTGAGAGAGGAAATGATGGTGGGGAACCACCTGTCAGTCCAGCAGCCGTCGGCCGGTGTGTGGTTCGCTTTGTCACTAGCCATCGCAATGCATAGGAAATCACTGACCTATAATTAATATTCGAATGAGTAGAGCCAGTTTTGTGTCACTCTGAATCAGTGTAGAGCATTACAATCTAGTACCCCTCTGGGTTAAAGGAAGAACACCCCAATAAAGTCATAGGGGCTCCCGAGTTTCTGATTATCCTTCCTAATGGCGAATGCAAGTTGGTTTCACAGCTATGTGCTAAAAATGCATTATAATTCCGCGGTTTACAACACCACAAGTGTTTCTTCAAGTGTAGTTCATAATCCTAAAAGTTGACATTCTGTGGGTTAACCCTAAAGCCATTAGAACAGCCTCACTGAAGTATTGATTCACATTTTATCTTGAGAATTGGCTAATTTCTCTTGTTGTGATGGTACTCACATAATTGGCGAGTTGTTGATCGCTCATTGCCTCCATTAGTTCATGGACGAGTTGGACCACGATGGAATCCCGGTCAAGTCTCTTGTCGGAGTCAACGTAATAGGACATAATATCTGATACACCGTGTACTTTGATGTATACCATGAGGAAGCCATATTTACCTTTTCTGGACCACGAGTGAGACATTATATTAGACAATGTCTCCGTTCGAATACCTTCTGTTGAGAAGATGAATAGAACTAAATTAATATGAAACTGTCCGCCTTGGTAAGGGATAGTTCAGGTTTAGCGGGATAGGTCAGTGTTGGAGCAGTGAGCTTGAAACCGTTAAAACTGGGTTTGAATTTCTGTGGGAGGTATGAGAACCTCACCTTAATTTCAGTTCCCACTATTCCAACAATCGTCAGACTTATGAGGGGGTTAAATAGATTAACCAGGTGCCTGAGTAGAACAACAACAGACCAAACAGAATGGTTGCCCACAGTTGATCTTTAGTAAAGAATGCCCGAGTACGAGTCATGATTCCCTGCATCAGTAAGCTTACCATGGCCACGAGATGCACGCAGAAGATTAGTGAAGATCTCTCTGCTTCCTTGTCTCACAGTCTACAAGAGTGTAGGGAGACAATAATCATCTGAAGATTAACAAAGCAAGAAGTGTTGCTTTTTTACCCAGCAGTCCCACACACGCTCAGTTTATACATGATTGCTAATTGGCTTATCACCTTATCGCTAATCATCTCTTTTTTGACACCGAATGGCAGACGACAAAGCATACATTATTTGAGGAGACCTCTCGAATATCGGTTGCATGTCAACCGATTACCAGATTTGAGCGCAGTTAAAAAAAGGTTCACTGTGAGATTTCAGAGTGACTGAGCCAAAAATCGTAGTAAAGGTGGAAAAGTATGGGATAAAAATTGGTTTTAGGTCCCACTATGCAGACTAGTAACTCGTTACTTCACATCAGTAGCCCCCTGAGTGAATAGTAAATTGGTTTCGACCGAGGTTCAACCCATATGGAGCCAGACATTTTCCATTTTCGGGGAACCATGAGCCAGCCGATCATATAGAAATCGAGCAGCGGAGGACGGCCAGAGACACAGAAGATGAAAGCTCAAAACAGTACCCACCAGTTTACAACAACAAGAACAACTTACAGCTAGTGACATTGATATGTAGTCTATGAGAATGAGTCAAGGTTTTACTAATTGTAGAGAGTAGGTCTGATCTGACCTTAGTAGCCATGCTGGTCAGACTGGTTCTCTCATTATAGAAACAGCGTAATAATTTAAAAAGACCATCCAACTCGCCCACTTTTGGTGGACCTCTTAAGCGTGAGCCTTGGAGCAGTAGGAGCCAAGAATTATGCTGTGAGAAACTTAGTCTCACAGTTGGCAGTCAGCATGACTATGACTCGAGCCCAGGGTCTTTCGATCTTGAGCCAAGCTCTCCAGCCATTGAGCTACCTGTTTCCTCATTTAGTGCAGATCAGAACCTGCGAGTGGCTCACCTCGACGGAATGTTCCCACAGAAATAGCGTGTATCGAAACAGGGGGCTGAACACATGGTTGGTCACCAGATCATGGTAATTGTTGGAGCTGTGAAGATAATAGAGACACATGGTTATTCAGTAACCCGTTTGAAATTAGGATTAAGCGTATGAGAAGAGTGATAAATTCAGTCGAACAAGGTAGACAATTCCATCATTTGGACGCCAAATTGGAGTTGTTCACCCTTTAGAATGAAGGAAAGATAACTTGTAATATAACTACAATGATTCTAATATTGTTCACATCGAATTCATGATGTTAAGAAGTGATGTTTGAGGTTAGTAAGGTTTATTTGATCTTGAGATTTTCGATCGGCTTTCTATATATTCACATCCATGTCAGGCCTCTTAAACTTTGCTCTTTCTATATTGTATAAAAGCAAACTAGCATCGGACCTGAAATGAGATGTCAGCTTATCTATGTTTTCTTAATTTAATTTGAAATTTCTCAAGGGGCAGAGAGTTAAGGTGCTTTTTCACTCCATCTGATTTGACGTCAGACCTTAGATCCGAGGCCCCTTTTCACTCCAAACATCTCTGGGAGACAAATGGTTGGACGTCCGAGAGAGTGTCCGAGGTCGATCGGATGAGGCCTTTTCACTCCATTTCTGGGGGGTCGGTTGTCCGTCTCAAGCGTCGGGTCCGAGGCGGACCGGACGTCCGATGGAGTGAAAAAGCACCTTTAGCCTCTCCGCTAGGAGAATGACTGCTGACCAATGGACAGTCGAGTATTCGAAGCCGCACAACAACTGTTAGATTAGAAAAAGGTATAACAGGTACAGAGATGGGAGCTAGAATTGGTGCTTAATACATATAAAGAGGTGATCAAATGAATAGTAAATATTATGCACCTATCGGCAATGAAACCACTTAAATTTCAATAATGCTGAAGAGGTGAGAAAATATAGCAAATGAATAACAAACATGCACATACCAAAGAGCATTGGTCCAAGCAGCAAGCATTTTAACGACTGCTACCAGCGCAGGAGTGTCTAGTTTCCTACAAAAGATTAAAAATGCCCATTTGAGCTAGAAACCCGTAATGACCATTAAGTGATGTGGATAACCTTAGTCCGTGTGTGATATCCTTTGTGCGGGTATAGCTGTCTTATTGACAAGGGAACAGTGGTGGCTTGGTGGGTAATGCATTCAACTTTCGACCCGGCCAGGTGACTCGATTTCGATTCCAAGTTTGTGCATTACTTTAAGCTTCCTCTCTTATCAGATTCGGATCGAAAAGTTAAGTAAAAGAGGTCCACCCGTAGAGTACTAACTTTATGGGGTAAACTGTGGACGACGCTAGAAACAAGCTACTGCATCCATGTAAAACAACGTGATCGTATCTCTTAGCTTATTGTGATGTAGTGCATTGCCTAATTTCATAAAAAGAAACTCACATTGTTTGGAGTTGTTGCACTTCTGTGAAAAGTAGTTGATGAAGCTCAAGCGATTGTTGGCTCTTACAGGCGATCACACCATTGAGAAGACAACTCCGTGACAGTGGCGACAATTCCACAGAGTCGCACAGTAAAGCCTCCACCTGGTATCAGGCAGAAAATGCAAAATCAATGCCCTGTTGAAAATATTATACATGTACACTTTATTCTAATAAGATTATATGTAGTTTAGGCATGGAGTGATAGGATAGCACCGGGTCGCTATTGACAGAACTAGGGTTCAAATCCAAATCATGAGCCCCTCACTTTAATCTTAACCCAAAAAAGAAAGAAAGCCTCACTGCAAAGCCAAGTGTTGATAATGACCCACCTGTGGTACTCTGTGCTTAGCCATGATTAGTAAAAATAACAAGTAGCTAAACTTGCAGCTCCACTTAACAGCCAAGACATCATTTACAAATTTTACAAAACACTAATTTTACCTCATACTCTCTTGCATATCAGGCAAAAACTGTGATGTATCTTTGCTTGCTTTTATTTACAGCACTAACAACTAACCTGTTTTGCAAATCCAGCTGGATCATCTCTGCTCTGCAGTGAAATTATCACGGAGAGGCAGAGACCAACACTCATTACCAAGTCCATACCACAGTCTACAACAGAGAGAATATCAAGTATAAAGCTGAAATCTAAAATCCAAATCTCATGACTATGTCTGCTATGTATGTCTGCATATCGATAGATCCTGCATTGTGAGTATGATCTCCTCACAAAACTAGTTTCTACCACCCCAGAACAAGCCTCCAGACAAGGGAGCTTTGCTAAACAGACTTGGCGAGTGCGAGTACATGTATAAGCTCCCACATAATCCTATCTCCTACTGCTCATACAAACCTCAGGAAAAGGGGCCCTTTGAATAGGACGACCAAGCATCTGAGTAAAAAAATCTCCATGATTACATCAATCCATACCTCTCTACCACTCTCTGCTCACTGGCCTGGCATCACATGATAGGATATTTACTCACTGAGTTTGAGAGTGGCTAGTAAAGAGCTATAAAGTTCTTCGAGGAGAAAACTGTCAGTGGAGGAAGTAAGCTTAAAGAGAAGCTGAGTGGCCGTGTGACTCAGTGCCAACAAATCGCAGTAGCTTTCATCATTCTTACTAAAACAATCACAATTCAATGTGAGAAAACGGGATGGCCCAGCGATAGAGCATTGCAGTCGCACTCGTGAAAACCTGAGTATGAGCCTTGATTAAAAAAGAAAACAACATGAGGCGGAGCATTGGAAACGGCTCGCCCTGTGTGGTCCATGATTGGTGAGAAAGCAAGCATAGCAAATATGGCGGTTACACCATAAAAAGGAAGACGTTAAACAACGAAAAAGGTGCTCCTACCACTTCACAGTGATACGCTCCATGTACAAAGAGATGATTCTATTTCACCAAAACATGACATTACTGAAGAGGCTACCTGACAAAGATTATACCAAGGTAACGAATTTGACCTGTTTTTTTTCGGGAATGCACCGTTGCATTCCCTTCCTCCATTGGGTAGACTAGCCTTGCTCGAACTAGAGGAGCCGGCGCAGACACTCGACAATTTCATGTGCCAAGAAATGAACAGAATGAGACAAAGTTGCAGCTCCCTTTGTAGAGATGAAAGAATTAAGTTCGCTTTTTGCAAATTGACGCAGTCTGCTGCTAGAGACATAATACGACGCTCGGACATGGCAAAAGTACAGCATCGCCCAGTCCGGGGGTCTAAAATATAACCTGATTAGTCCACCTAGTCGCTGATTGGTTGAGTGGCTTCCAATAGTACTATTTCTTGGCTGAGCGAGTACACCAACGGGCACACCGGGCCTATCAGTTCACCTGTTTCTATCAGTTTGAATGGGAAATCGTTATCTTAGTATAATCTTTGTACCTGAGTGACTGTAGACGGGTGAGTATGGACACAAGCCTCCTGCAGAATTCCTCAGCTAGAGCCTGTCTCTGCTCCTGCAGGGCTTTATATATTACGCTGGATTGGGGTGACTCGGTAAGGCATTTCAGATGCTCTGTAAACTCCTACACAGCAACATAAAAATCAACACAGACGGGATATTGCAGGAACTTCCCCAGTTTATCCGCAATAAAGTGACCCGACTCGTTTGAGAGCTGGGGAAGAGGAAGACGGTGAGGAAAAGGAGTTGAGCGGTACCTTAGTTACACCGATGCCGGTACCAGCCACTTCACAGCCAGTTCCCACAAAACCAAAAGATCATGTAGGCGGGTTGAAACACTGGCAAATTGGGGTTTTGAACTGGAATAAACCATTCTAAAGGGGTTAAGACATGACCCGCCAACCCATCCTGAGCCAGCGTGGTAGAAAAATGGCTCAATCTCCCCACACAACCTGTGGACAGCGAGGAGGAAGGCCGAAGTCCAACCACGGACAGACGATGGCTGATTTAAAAGACATGACCAAATGTGCCTTCACTTGTTTCAGAGTCTGAGACCTATCATGAACAAAATGGGTCCAGCATCAAAATCAAATGGAAAATTAGATAGAGCCCTATTCAGTTTTAGGATTAACACAATGCTGTTTGTATTTGCATTGATTTGTCGGCTCACGCGCTGTTGTTTGGCACAAATCTGTACGAGTGTGTTCTCGACTTGGCACAATTTTTCACCTCTAACAATTGAGCGTAGGTACCATTATTGTTTAAGAATAGAGACCCAAACGCAACAGGCTCTATTTAGGGCAAGGGAAAACCGGTAAAGCCTTCAAGTTTTAGTAATTAGATCTCATTGTCTTTCTGGTCGGTCCGTTTGGGCTGTAGTTATCCGAGTCACGGGTCTTTGCTTTTGTAAAAAGTCGCACTCGCTATGCTGCAATGAATGGGGAGTTGCGTCCCTTTACAACAGTGGGAAGACAAATCCGAAAGTGCAATAACCATCAACCGTGACAGCCCTTTTAACTATACTAAACGCTAATAGTCAAATTTTGGAAATCAGATGAAATCAAGGCTGTGAAGTTGGTACTGGCAATGGCAATAAAATGCATAAACATTTGGTGGCAGTTGCTAGCTCGATCTTAGCTGAATTCCTAGAGTCTGCCTATCCAGACCACAGGCTACGTTATTACCTTGTCATCTAGGTGACCTCCATTGAGTGGGTTGAGAAGAGCACTGATGACTGTTTCGTGACCAATTTCACTCCCGAGCTGTTCAAGGCAACTATATAAAGAGTAAGAGATGCACAGTAGTTATGTCATACAAAGAGACTACGGCAAACCACAATCTTACTATTTTCCAGTCAGATTCTTGGTTTGTTTTGTAATTTTCACTTTGGCTCAACAGTGTTATCCACTAAAATGAATTTATCCTACACTTGCCTAGACAAATGTCTTACCAAGGAGGCTGTTCTGGCTAATGCACAGCCTTTCCCTTTTTCATTTTATGATATAGTATGTGTGTATGTGTTTTATGATTTAAGTGCACCTGTGCTCTCTTTCGTCTGAAACCTAAAAAATTAGGCTACTCAAATATCAGCGAGACGATAATGACAAGACTATTATACAACATCATAAGAATAAAGAGATGGACTCACCTGGCGATAGGTTTGTGTAGTGGAAGCTTGACTATTGCTGTGAAGTAGTAAAGTGCGACTAGAGAGCTGACTAGTGAGTCTGTGTCCGACTGAGGTCTGCCAGCGATGGACTGGGTAATCTGACAATAGGTTACAGGCTCATGCATAGGAGGAGGAGGAGGTGGTTTGTTTTCTTGTATAACATCCTCATCATTATGGTGAAGCTGTCCCATTAGATTCTTGTGTTTTCATCAGGTACTGCTTAGCATGGAGCAGCATGAGCGGGTATCGATGCTCGATGTCATAAGGCTTTTGTTTTAGCTAACACTGACAGCAGAAGTTCGTCATAATTGGAATATCAACCCAGGTTCCCTCGGTTGAGACCCCACCAGGGAGGTGGTGAATTAGTGGCTTTGTTGTTTGATTCAGAGAATAGTCTTGTTTTGCACTTTGTTGTCAAAGATAACACGCGCATCTAGGCAACATAGTGTATTTAGCAACTAGGATTGGGCTTACCTGTTTCAGTTGAAAAATCTGTGTGGCAATTGAGTTCCCTGTCATAACACTCTGCATGCCTGACTTGAAACTGGAATCTATAAAAAACAAACATGGACTGCAAGCAGATACTGCTTTACTGTATGACACCCTTCCTCCCCATCCTATTATATTGAAGTTTCTTGGTTAGATACCAGCTAGTTTATCAGTTATAGTTTATCAATAATCCAACCAGGGTTGGAAATGTTCCTTTTTTGTATTGAATAGGTCAGTGCCGATAAATAAATATGCACAAAGTTAATAGGTTGCACTGGTTTTACACTACCAAATATCAAGGTCAAGGTCATCTGGTTGACAAAACTTGCCAAAACCAGGGTGTGGGTGGAAGCCCATAGTTACTACGAGTACTAGACTTACTGAGTTACTAGCTAGTACTAGTTACTAGCTGTTCTAGTCGATTACTAACAAACTTCATAACAATTTAGCGCAGGTGAAGCAGTTATTGAGAGAATGAGAATATCGAATGTATTCTGATTATAGCTGATACTAACTTACTGATACTCATACCGAATCTTCATGAGCTAATAACTACCATTTTCGTTCCACAAATTGGACTGAGTAACGATAAGGTGTACCAAATTGTATTGTATATTGCCAATGCTGACTCCAACTAAAAGTGCGTTTTCTTTGATCATTAAGATTGATGCGAGCGGCTCATATTTACAACGCGAGCAATGTCTCGGGTTTGAACACAGGATCTTGCGATCCCAGGACACACGATCTAAGCACTCGGCACCCACACAGAAGCTGCTGACAGACGTGAAAAGCAAAATACAGCTTACATTAGACCAGAGTACATTTGAATTGGATGCACACTGATTGTAAACTATCATATGAAACAAAAGCAGGAGTCCGTGGAAGGCCAAATTAGGCTATGCCAACGGATTTTGCCCCACCATGGTATGAATGGTTAGGTCTTTTAGTAATAGTATTAGGTGGGCCTAATGACAGATACAAGACTTGCATCCAGATTCGGAATCCGAGGCTCACTTTGGAGGATCTTGGACACTCTTTCGTGGACACTGCCGGGAAAACTGACTGCTGTGGCAGAGCGAGCCATTCCAAGATGTTTCTTCATCATTTCCCTATTGCGCAGATTTCCTACAAAATTTAGATGTTGTCGTGAATAAGAATGCAGCTTAAAGTCTCAGATTCCGATTGTAAGTGCAAGAGAGCAATATCCGGAAAAACCAAACTTTTTCATCAATCTAGGAATGATAGAGATGCAGTGCACCGATAGTTTTCAACAATGGGACACTCCCTAAAGTTCTGGAATACGTCATAAGTAAACATATGACTTATTTTAATTAAAAAGCATTGTGGCACAATAGGTTTGTTTAAAGGTTTTTGGATTGACTAGTAAATGAGTAATATCAGATTATCAATACTAGTTCTCTGAGTCTGACACTGAGTCTACGATCCTGTCTCCGAGTCCAACTCTAGCATTATCCACACTCTGTTACTAACACAGTGGTAAGTGACAACCTCGTTAGTTCATGTTTCACACTTTGGGGTTTAGAGTTGAGTGTTGACACTGCACCAGACTCCAGCCCCAGGGCACACACTCACTCACTTGTGATGTAAATCAAATGAAAAATTATAACATAATCTAATGTTTTCAATCTCAGCTCTGACTGGGACTGGGAGTGTCACAGTCACGCATCAGTCGACACTTCCAATGGTGCATGAATGCTTGGCCGTTTACTTCTATCAGAGGGAACCAATTGACAGCATAGCGATGTGTATACGGTCATAGATGGCGAATTTCACAGACCCCTTTTAGTTTTATATCGTCGCTTGTACTGCTGGATTTATACAAACAAAAACATATGGACCGGAAACGGAAACAGTTTTGGTCCTTGGGTTTTCTTGTTACCACATATCTTATTGGTTCAACTAATTTTGATTTTCCTGTACGCCATCCTGGTTGGTCACTCTAGTTCCAGCGAATCAAATTGAAATAGTTCTTCATAAATTCCGGGATAGGCATACTGCCGGAATTAGAGCGTTGTGTAACTTGTTTGATATTGGTTTGTGTTACGAGATTCTCACCCATCAAATCAATACATTTTGTACCAAGTGCTCGCGGTAACTAACAGACGGAGGAGGCTTTGCACAAACTCAGACACGTTAGCACAATATGGGTCATACTCTGTTGGTAACGGGTGGAACTGGCTACATTGGCAGCGTTCTGATGAATGAGCTAGTGGAGTTCCACAGAGATTCTCTGGGAAAAACATCAGGAAGTCCACAGCCATTGACTAGATCAAAAACAAAGACGAGAACACTGCCTGGTGACCCTGCAAATCCTGGACTGGAGTCGTTTTCAAAAATAATACTTGTCGACAAATCTTGCAATGAAGAATTTAGGTCCTTAATATCCGAAGCACATGAAAACATTTCTGTGCAGTTTTATGAGGTGAGTCATCCTGCTTTCTGGCCTGGCAGTGGCAAGGGTGAACAATATTTTTGAACAAGTTGATCCAGAACATCTGTGCTCGGTGCCTAATGTGTTTTTTTTTGCTACTTCACAGGGAGATGTCTGTGACTACTCCTCCATCGAGAGGGCTTTCGTGGGGGTTGATGTTGTAATTCATATGGCTTCCTTTGGAATGTCAGGTCGAGAAATGGTAAGCTTTGTGTGTGTTAATGTGTTGATAATTGTTGTAACATCACAGCCCGATTGGTCTGGAGTAGATATGACCGCATGAGGTTTCCCAGAAGTTGACTTATTACAACAATATCACTCCTGACTCCTGTGTATTTATAACGGTCTGTCAAGTCGGCTTAAAACCATAAACCTTACTCATTACGAGTAGTTTGGTGGGATATATTTTCTGAAGGATGTTGGATGTGGTCTAGAATAACTAAAGAAGTCATGTTGATCCTACTTGTTTCAGCTTCACTCCGAAACGATATGGTCGGTTAACAAGCTTGGTACTGAAAATGTAATACAAGCATGCAAAAAATTTGGAGTGCAGGCGCTGATATTCACCAGTACAGTTAATGTGGTGTATGGAGGCCAGAGAATTGAGAGTGGAGAGGAATCCATGCCTTACTTTGATGTCAAAAAGGTTTGTGTGCCATTCCTAACTCTGCCTACAGGTCCGGAGTCAGGATATTGAACAGCTACGCTCTGGGAAAAGGTTTCTACAAGCGACTGAATACCGCAAAGTTCCATCCTTGTGATATTATTGTCATGCATAACTTCTGTAGAGGCCATGGGATCACTACGCAAATAGTAAAATGGCTGCCGAGAAAGCAGTTTTTCAGGCAAATGGAGAGCTCAGAACATGCGCGCTGCGATTAGCTGGAATTTATGGACCAAATGAACGAAGACATTTTCCCAGGGTGAGATTCACGAACATTCACTGATTCATATTGAGATTGCCTAAATCGCGCTCCTCAAAGGTCAGTCATTAGCGTATTACCCATAGTTTCTGTTAGTGTTCCACTTTGCCATTTGTCCATCTTATTTAGCGGACCCTATTAAGGCCTAGGCTTGCTATGAAACTAGGAATTGTGAACATGCTACCGGAGTGATTGTAGATGACTTTACCAGGTCCCGGGTTCAAGATCGCTTGTCCAGCGGGATTTATTTCAAATCGCTCTGTTCACCCAGCAGGAAAGTGGGTACCCGACTCTCTTCAGACCGGGGGAAGGTGAAGGCAATTAGGAAAAGGAGCACTTAGCTCCCCGCCTCAGTTACGCCATTGCCATTACAAGTGGTTCTACCAGTAGCCACTTTCCCACATGTGTACCACGTATATGTATCGCATTATTGATTTCGTAGATCGTGGGTCTAATGAAGCAAGGATTATTTTCCGTCACTATAGGGGATCATCCGATGGTGGATTTTGTGCATTCTAAGAATGTCACCCAATGTCTGAGAATCGCTGCCACAAAACTCCTTGAGCCTGACTCTCCTCTGGTTAGTTAAACTACAGAGCCTAAGTTTGTCCTAGAGGAGTAATGGCCCATTTGCCACTAGGCAGCAGGGCAAGTGGTGTGTTCATTTGGCGGCACAGGCCAAGCACCGATGAAAGGATGCTACGATGCTACTGGCATTTCTACCTGAAAACAGAAATTTCTTGAAACAAAAGGAAAAATCTGTCAAGGGATTGGTCTCGCTTTGTGGGCCATATTCAGATTTCTGTTTCCGGATTGCAAGTCCGCTGGACATGGCAACCATCTTCAATCGCGCTTCTTGTTTGTTTATGTTCGGAAAAGTAGCACAGAAAGCGCTCGACAGCTTTTTTGCTGGCTATCCGCTTGGTTCGAGCTGTTGTAAACTCTATTTAATCCAATTTAGTTTATCATCGCTGGTCTTGGGTACATGAAATCCTGCGATAAATAAAGCATGTGCCTTTTTAAGCTGAATTATTATTTTTTGTTGATAAAAGTAAAGTATAACCCACTTATACTTTACTTTATCAACAAACAATGATTTTCCAGCTTAAAAAGGCACATGCTTTATATATCGCAGGATTTCAGTTTCAGAGAGCAAGATGTATACAATAACAAATTTTTGTAATGGAAAGGAAAAACTTAGAAATGAATCTTTTCACCAGACAGCTCTATAATAAACTGATCAACACGGGTCAGAGGGAGCTTTATCTTGAAAATCATTTCTAAAATGGTAATCTCTGGTAATGGAAACAGCTGTAATACTAGTCTCTTGGTGCGCTTTTCCATCATTTAGGTTATGGTTTCATCTTTCTCGAGTATTTTGTGATAACAATTACTTGTACGGCCGCATAGGTTTTTCCTGGATCGAGGCAGTTATTTGCTGCCCATTTCAAACAATGGCTGTATGGACATGAAAATAAATCACTACAGTTTGCTATCTTCTTCTACAGGCTGGTGAGG
>Ga0224511_10001076_pt1 | contig 15559 bp, 8 predicted proteins | sample SF_May12_sed_USG_2_FD_169988 | JGI IMG/M metagenome (GOLD analysis project Ga0224511, IMG submission 169988) | Sediment microbial communities from San Francisco Bay, California, United States - SF_May12_sed_USGS_8_1 | ecosystem: Environmental > Aquatic > Marine > Sediment | place: USA...
CAAACGGCTAGGATTTCAAATATTCGCGAATGTATATCCAGTCACATCCCAGTGTTTCGATGAAATCAGATCAAAATCGTATTGCAGTTTATCATTTATGAGGATATACTTATGATTTAGGTGAAATGTTATGAAAACTAAGGTGTATGGTTAAATGCTCTCGTTCAACGGTAATATAACTTTAAAGATTGAATGAGCTTGACTGTTTTAAACATTGTATTTATTTTTACTTTGTTTTAAACCTGCTTCAGATTTTCATTTGTTTTAATGTGATTACCTTACAAATACATTCGACAATCTCTTCACACTAAATATCTATGATTAATTCCAAGCGCTTGAACATGTATTTTATTCAGATGTCATACACTGAAACAAGAACGCGATTACTACCAAAAGGAGTGGCACACTGCGAAAGAAAAGTAAGTTGCGGTAATGTGATCTCATTTGTATACTGAAAATATAATTCGTTCTCAATTTCTTTAAAAAAAATATTTTAAAATGTATTGATTTTCAGCTGAAATGTGATTCCAAGCTTTTTTCGTGTTTGATCTGATAACTTGAGGGATATGAACGTAGCCTAAATAATAATACTTAAAATTATATATTTAAAAGGTTTTCTCTTCTAAAATTACAAACACACTGTGATGAATTAAGTAAAAAGCAGTAAAAGAACAGTTAATATCAAGTGTGTATAGAGTAAAATGTACAAAAAACAACAACCCTACTGCTTAATGAACGGTATGCCTTAGACTACTGTTGAGGCCATCGTCTGTTTGAATTTGCCTTGATCTCTCTTCACTGTACCTCTACAGACTAAAACATGCAAATGCTGAACTGCAGAAATATGACAAAGAACTGAAAGAAACAAAGTCGTCGTTGACGTCGAAAGAAAAAGAGTGAGTGCGTTTAGAGTCAACTTTGCATAAGTGTACAGCTAAAGCAATATGTTTACACTTGTTACTTCATCTTCAAACTGTTCACATTCTTAATGTCAAATTGAAATAAATAATGTGATGTTTAACAGATGTTGCTAATGTCATCTGGTCTGGAGTTTTTTTCTTAAAATTTAAGTATGTTTGTGTTGCCAAGACACCGATTATGAATAAGCTTCTCAGGTATTATGTTCTTTCTTTTCATTCGCATAGTTAAAATATGTTTAAAATACATTTACCTTGTGTGATTTTCCAAAATAGATACTCATTTTATTTGCTAACCCACAAATTATTGGAAATTCCCTGTTCCTAATTAATAATACATAGTTTAACAATACAGATTGGAGACCTCCACATCAAACGCCACCTACTTTAAGACCGAACTAGCGAAGGTTCAGAAAACGTTCCAGCAGTCCGAACAACAGAGGGAGTCAGCAATAAAGGAGTTGACAGCAAAGTACTAGTTTTTAATAGTTTTAAATGTTGTTTGTCCGGGCTATTACTTCACTATGAATGTATGGCTTAAACATGATTTTTCGACGAATGTTAAAATTGATGAGACGACTATCGTGCAGAACAATCCCATTTGTAAATGTTGTGGTCAACCTTAAAGATCAAAGGTTTTATACTGGTCAAGCTTATGGTTATCCACTCTCGCCATAGACTGATGTACAGTATTTTAAACTGGCACAAATCTTTACATCGATGAGACGCAATTATACAATGAAAAATCACATTGATGACCTTCGACGTTGTTGGCAGATACGGTCAAAAGTCAAATTGGTCAAATGTTTGTTCGGAAAACACTTAGAATCTTCATTCAGCGTACACGATATTGTTACCTATTGGCAACATAATTCTAGTTTAAGTTCTTTAGAATATGTATGGTTATTTTGTTATTTTTAAAATGACCTGTTATAGTGTTGGTACGTAACTTGATTTAAATATTCCGAAGTGAAAAAAGAGTAGAAAATTGATGCCTCGTCATTCCATCTTCTTGTCTGGTTTTGCATTTGTATACCGTACAATATAAATCGTTTTCAAGTTCTTTAAACAATATTATTTTTAAATGTAATCATTTTCAGCTGAAACGTGATTTCATGCAGTTTTTGTTCGTGTTTCATCTGATAACTTTAGGGATATGAACGTAGCCTAATTGATAATAATTATATATTATTTAAAGTTTTCTCTTCTACAATAACAAACACACTGCGATGAATTAAGTTAAAAGCAGTGAAAGAACAGTTAATATCAAGTGTATATACAGTAAAATGTTAACAAATCAACGTTACTGCTTGATGAACGGTATGCCTTAGAGGTCAGTTGTTGTTTTTGAAGAAAAACATTCACTAAATTATAAAAAAAACCTATCAAGAAAAACGAGACTAAATAGAAAATAAGTAGCTTTACTACATTTTTATTATCGGATTGCAGTTTCATGTTTGTACCTAAAAGTTATAAGTATGTTATGATTTAATTATTCCAACTTCACTTTAATATCTATACAAATATACTATATACTAATATTTGGAACGCCAGGAGGTCATCGCCTGTTTGATCGTGACTCTATCTTGATTCACTGTACCTCTACAGACTAAAACAAGCAAATGCTGACCTGCAGAAATATGACAAAGAACTGAAAGAAACAAAGTCGTCGTTGAAGTCGAAAGAAAAAGAGTGAGTGTGTTTAGAGTCAACTTTGCTTAAGTGTACAGCTAAAGCAATATGTTTACATATGTTACTTTACTATGAAACGTTTACATTCTTAATGATAAAATGAATGAAATAATATGGTGTTTAACAGATGTTGCTAATGTCATCTGGTTTGGAGTTTTTTTTCTCAAAACTGAAGTATGTTTGCGATGCCAACACACCCATTATGAGTAAGCTTCTTGTGAATTATGTTCTTCTTGTCAGTCGCATAGTTAAAATATGTTTAGAATACATTTACCTTTGGTGTGTTTTTTTTTTCAAGATAGATACCCATGTTATTTACTAACCCGCTAATTTTTGGGAATTCCCTGTATTTTTACTCTATACATAGTTTAACAATACAGATTGGAGATCTCCACATCAAACGCCACCTACTGTAAGACCGAACTAACGAAGGTTCAGAAAACGTTCCAGCAGTCAGAACAACAGAGGGAGTCGAATGAAAAAGAGTAAGTGTGTTTCGATTAAACCCCGTATACGGGCACAGCTGTAAGATTCGAAACAATATGCTTACAAATTTTTCTTAACCACGAAAGCGTTGACAAACGTAATGTTAATATAATTTAAAATAAAGTGATGAGTAACTTATCGGAATGGAAAGATATGAATTGATTTACAAATTCACTCAGGGATTGTACCATTTGTTTTACTTAAAGGAACACACTAAAAAAGATTTTCGCAAACCTGTTTTTGTCAACGTGTGAACGGCATAACAGTCTTGTGGTGCCTTAATATGTTTTTTTCTCATTTAAAACTTAAAACTTTAAAACGTGAACGTCTCTAATTTGTATTGTATTATATATGTTGATTTTGGAACAGCGTTGGAACGCTTTTCCCTGTTCAACAGATTCATTCCAATTTTTGTACCGAGTTGCCAAATCGATGCAGGGCCTTCTTTATTAAGGTAACACAAAATAAGTTTGATACACTAAATACGTTGGTAAGACGTTTTTTGTGAGTCACTCGACCATACCGCAGTGGAATCCTTTTAGTGTTGATACTGTTAGAAAGCCTGACGCAGGTTTTGGCTGATTTTATCAAAGGTGCTTTTCTAAGACGACCGTAGTCTTTTTCTCATTTTTTCCCAGCATATAAAATCTTTTGTATTTTTAGTATTTCATGAGTATAACATATTTATAAGTTTGAGAAAAAGGAAAGACCTAAGGAACCATAGATTGCATACGGGGAAAAACAGCCTCGTTTTTTAGCTGTTTATCATTGGTAATGAAAGATGCCACACCGATTCCCTACACACCCCCTAGCGCATAAGCAGAACTCGATTTCAAAATGGAAACAACATATAATGTATGGTCCAGAAAAATATAACTACACAACGATTTAGTTCGAGGTGACATTTTACAGCCGCTACACAAGCAATTAACACCAGTTGTAGTAAGTTAAATTAATCTGAGAAAAGGGTAACTCCTAGAAGACCATAGCTTGCGTTTTCAGGACATTTAACAGCCGCCACACAAGCACTTGACTTAAGCTTTAGCAGGTTAAATTAATCTGAAAAAGGTAAAGTCCTCAGTGGTAATAAAAGTTGCCACACTTACGTCCATAATGTTGACATTTAAAATGAAATACGAGTTAACCTGTAACACTAATAATAATATATGTATTTTATCATTCTAACGTTTATGTTAGAATGGTAAAATATAAAAAATATAACATGTTACGTATTATACTGATCGCTCCAGGTTAACTCTCATCCATTTAGGTTAAAGAGCTCTGATAACAATTTAAGCAGCTGTCCTCCAGATGCTCAAAAAATAAAAACAAATTAAAAATGTTAAAATTAACGTTCGGTAAATACTGGTCAAGTTATGTTCAGTGGAGAAATCTATTATTACTGACCCTTTAATTCAGTTGACAAATCGTTGGTAAAACATCGCTTTTTCTTTGCATAATCTACTGCGTTACAACTGTACTAACGCAGTAGCCGTTATGTAAAGTAGGCAAACTCCCGATGGCAGAAAAGAGAATTGTCTGTTTTCAAAGCAAAAATGTGAAAACATGTAGTTTTTTTAATTTCTATCGACTACTATATGTATTTGAAGAGAAATATTTGTAACTAATGATTTTCTAGTATATTCTGGAGGTCAGCTGCTTTAAAGCTAGTCACAACATGAGGGAAAACTTTGAGAACAAAGAAAAGGCTTGGCAATCAGAGAGTAGGGGTATGGCACAAAAAGAGAAGAAGAACGCGCAGTATGTATTTTGATGGTTTATAGTTTTTACACAGAGTCTATAGTTCAAATAAATGATTCTTAGTGTGTGCGTGCGTGCGTGCGTGTGTGCGTGTGTGCGCGCGTGTGTGTGTGTGTGTGTACGTGTGTGTGTGCGTGTGTGTGTGTTTAAAACGTTAAATACATTGACAATGATTATAACCCTTTTCAGAAAAAAGTATTATGTACATGTTAAAAAGATCTACGTGTGTTCGGTGTTTTGGCTTTTTGGTAGTGAGCAGGTTGAAGGTTACTTGTTCTCGGATAACAAATTCAAATCCCGAAGACAGATATTAGGTCTTTGTTGTTGATTTATTGTCAAATTAATGCTTAAAGGCCGCCATGATACAACAGAACATAACTTTTAATCGAAATTGTGTCTGATAATTATTGTAGGACATTTTCTGAGTTGAAGACAAACAATAAAAGGTAGGAGCGATGGTTATTAAAATTATGCTGAATCATTTGGAAACGGAAGTGACATCAGTGAAGACCTTAATATACACAAAACATAGATCTATAATTTATATATAGCTAGTGTTGAGATGCCATTTAAGCTGCTGCAAACTGCATTAGAGATACGGTAAATTGAAAACATACAAGTGGGAAATATTTTTTCCCAAAGTGGAAATAAACCTCCCAAAATATGTTCTTGACAGGCACTCATCCACTGCAACACGCAAACATTCAATTCTTTTGGAAAGACTTAAACCTTTACACAACACTTATGACGAAGTAAACATGTTTTACTAAAATAATGACCCAAACCAAGATAGTATCGACACTTTTAAAAGAATAGCATATGTCACGAGAATATTTCGAAGTTTTGTGTACAAAAACTACATGTTCCCTATGAATAGATGTAACCCGGAATTCGGTATTTAACGGAAAAACCCAGCTTATAGAGGCGATACAAACAAAAGTGTCCCATTTTATTCTATTGAAAATCACATACCGTATCACTAATTGGACGCCGTATAGACATTTTATTGGTCGAATGTGTCGTACATAACGGTTAATCTTTGTTTGTACCGCTCTCTTAGCTGGGTTTTCCATCAATAACCAGTTACGGGTTAAGTCTTTTCATCCTTTTTATTTCCTCGAAATGAAAAACTATGCATTTTCAATTTAAACAGTCTTAGGAGTAAACTGGTAGACAAGGACTATCAATTGACGACATGCCACAAACGAATGACCAACGACGCATACTACCATCGTCAGCATATACAATCCTTCAACCAACAGATCACTGACCTTAAAATTGAAAGTGAAGAACTTTTCCTCAGGTACCTCTAAGCGTTTTTCAGATATGTAATGCATGGTCACATACCTTTCCCTAAGTTTACAATTAATAGAAGTTATAGATAATGTTAATTATTCTTGATATTGCTTCTTTTGTTACTAGATTACCTCAGTACCAAGTGCTCAGGTTGAGTTATTGTGACAGGCATTTGTCCTTCGTGCGTCATCCGTAGTGCGTCGTTCGTCAACATTTTTTCTTTAACATCCTCTCTCTGAAACCGCTAATTAGATTTTAAACAAAATTAACAGGAATGAAGATCAATAATCCCAGGGTGGTCGCCTACCAAAATTGTTAAAACCGTTCCAGTTGGTTGCATATGTAGGTCACGGGGTCAAAAAGTTTTTCAAAATGCATTTTTCAAAAATCTTTTTGTCCAAAACTACAAAGCCTAGAGCTTTCATATTTGGTACATATAACATCATCGAGAGGTCCTATACCGAAGTTGTTCAAATTATACCTCTGGGGTCAAAATTGACACCGCTCCTGTGGTCACAATTTTACATTGAATTATATAAGAAAACCTTTGAACAACTTCTTCTCCTAAACCGCTAATAGGAGATTAACCAAACTCAATAGAAATGACCTCTGGGTGGTTCCCCCTTTTAAATTTTTTAAATGGTTCCGATTGGTTGCATTAGTTGGTTATGGGTCAAATATAGATTCTCAAAATGCAATTTTCAAGAATCTTCGTGTTCGAAACTAGGCTCAGAGCTTTCATTTTTTGGTATATAACATCATTTGAAGGTCCTCTACCAAAATTTAATATTTTCTTTATTTATTACTCTGGGATCCAGGGCTTATGAGTTTAATATAAAGTTATATGGGGAAAATTCCCACTACAAACTTCAATGATGTACTCCATCAAAATCCTTGTGGAGGTGCGGTAGTACTGGGGTTGTGCTGTACAACTGTTTAACTGGGGGCGCGTGTGTGATCGGACGTCGCCCAGGAAAGCGCTTTATGGATTTGCCAGCTCTCGCGTGCACGTCCAATCTGCATGAACCGCACCAAAATAAGAATCATTGCTTATACCCCTGTTACACTTATACTCGTCCTCAGTACGACCTAAACGTTCGAACCAAACGAGCTTGAACGGCGTGAAAACGGAGTTGTCGTAACAGCAACCTATTGAGATCTGTTTACGAGCCGTCGGGGTGGCACCTTATCAAAAGCCTTAGCTTAGTCTAATATAGCCACATCAACGTGTAAACCTTGGTTTGTAATGAACCGTAAGATTCGTAATGTCGTCGGTCGATAAGAGTAATTGTGTTTTACACGATCTTCTAGTTCTGAATCCGTGCTGATTTTCATGTAAGATGTTGTAGTATCTTGATGGTTCATTATTGCGAACACCACTATGTGTTCGAGGATTTTAGAAGCTACCGCTGTTAAACTGACGGGACGATAGTTGGAAGGTTTAGTTCTATCACCTTTTTTTAAATATTGGTACGATGTTTGCTTCTTTCCAGTCATTAGGTACTTCGTGAGTGTCTAAAGATTGTTGTAATAAACTTAGTATAGGAGATATTTCACTTGCAGTTTCTTTCAGAGCAATTATACGCATTTTATTCGGGCCACTGGCTTTCTTGGGATTCAGCTTTTAATACAATTAACCACTCCTGTCTGTGTAGTATGAATTTTTGGCATAGATGGATGAGGTGGGTGTCTTTTACTTGGTACATTGTTAGTGTCTTCTCGCGTGAAAGCTGAGCAGAATTGATTATTCAACATTTCGGCATTCTCACTCGTACTTTCAGCAGTTTGGCCGTTACATTTTAAAGTTTCAATGCTCATTGTGTCCTGTTTTCTAGGCTTTAAAAATTTCCAGAACGACTTAGATGCACGATCATTTTCAGGTTTAACTAGGTTGTTAATGTACGAGTAGTATGTTGTGTGGAGTTCATTTCTGGCAGTTTTACGAAGGTTTTGGAAAGCTAACTTATCTTCTTTATTTTGAGTACTTCTAGCCTTTATTAATAATATTATAAAGTTTCTGTTTTTTTATGAATCATTTTCTTTATCTTCTTAGACATCCAGGGTAGGTCGCTTTTATTACCTTTTAATGTTTTCTTGGGGGTGGTTGTATTTAAAGACTTAAGCAATGTGTCTTTAGGCCTAGAGCCTTCATATTTAGTATGTAACATTATCTAGTGATTTACAAAGTTTGTCCAAATTATGCTTTTATGGTCAAAAGGGGCCCGGCCAGAGGGATTAAGCTCATCAATTTTATACAAAGTTATAAAGGGAAAATAAAATTCTTCTTGACAAAATCCACAAGGCCTAGAGCCTAAATATTTAGTATGTAACAACATCTAGTGGTCTTCTACGTAGATTTTTCAAATTATGCCATATAATATTTTAATAATGCCAACTTCACTTGAATGTCTTTACAAATATACTTCAACCATTGGTATTGTCTAGAAGTCGTTGTCTGTTTAAATGTGCTTTGACCTAATGAATGTACATTTACAGACTTCAACAAGCAAATGATGACCTCCTAAAATATGACAAAGAACTGAAAGAAACAAAGTCATCGTTACAGTCGAGAGAAAACGAGTACGTGTGTTTCGATTCAATTCCTTATTAGTGCACAACTTCTTTGAAATCCTTTAATATCATGGACACACAATTTCCTGGATTTACGACCGTGGGCATTTTCTTGGATTTAAATTTATCTTTTATTATTACTTAGGTGAATGAATATTTCGTTGATATCTTTAAGTTGTGCATTGCCCTACCAAAGAAAAACGTGAAATTAAATATTCAACGAATAAAAATGACTTCACAATGTAATATATATGCTATAGTCACAAATAAAAATGCCGCCGTACGATTTTATCGATTCGCACATCACCGGCAAATTTATGAATCGCCCGATCACAGAACGGTTTTCAACATTTCCCTCACGTGGTCACAAATCGTACTTGCGCCGGCCGGCGGCTGTATATAATAACATCGGCCGGCGTTTTTAGAGATCGCAGATTTATATGCAAGTTTTACGTGCAATAATGTATATGTCAAGATCATCATTCGCCACCATGCCTCCAAAAAAACATGTTGAAAAAAGTAAAAATGGACTAGGACTCTGGTTTTTACAGACAGATAAATTCTTTGACCTTCACAATTACTAAAGACTGCAGAAACTGTAATAGGACTTTTTACATCTTAACTACACACAGCCTCTCAAGCGCTAAAATTAATTTAGTATTTGTATCCATAGTCCCAAGAAATGAATGAGAAAAAGATTAAGTATTTGCAATATGTATTTCTGAAATTGCATGTCTTTTCTCGACCGTTGGCAATTCGACTAAAACACGTCGTCCGAGCATCGGCCGATTCGTTTTGAAGAAATTTCGAAAGCTTACGATGTTTTTCCTACATTGTACGATGCCCGACCGGATCTCATTTACCCTTCAAAACGCAGTACGGGCGCCGTGAAAGTTTAAGTTGTATCTAAACGTCACCGGGCACCGTGCGATGTCTATTAAATTGACATTTTATCGTACAATTTTTCCTGCCGCCGACCGGACGCCGTAGAATCGTACTGATTTGTGACCAACGCATTAGAACACTATGTTATACTAATCTTGTTAATAAAATTTTCTCAGGAGTGTTTTGTCTTTAAAACTTGGTAATTACTTTCCGTTTTGACAACAAACTCAGTATAAATAAGCTTTTCATGTATTGTATGATGTACTTACATGTCATTTGCATCGTTATAATATGTTTAAATACCCATTCCGTCGTGTTTTTAAAGTACATTTTTCCTTTGTGTTTCTTTAAAACGTGTACACATTTTACTTGCGTATCTAATAATTATCGAGAACCCCGTGTGCAATTCTTTTACTATACCAGTATTCATATTTAACAATACAGGTTGAAGGCCTCCGGATCGGCCTGCGTCTACTTTAAAAAAGAATTAGAGAAGGTTCAGCAAATGTTCCAGCAGTCCGAAGAACAGAGAAAGTCAGCAATAAAGGAATTGACAGAGAAGTACTTGTTTAAATGACTTTTGTCCGAACTTTTACTTCATTATGAATTGATGGCTTTATTTGTTCACAGGCACTATGTATTTTATTTTAATAATGAATGACACCAAGTTTCAAAAGCGATGTTTTCAAATGGTTTACGCCAGTTTTAACTGATTTTATCAAACTTTAAGGTGCTTTTCAAAGTCGACTGTAATGTTTGCAATTCTTCCCAGCATAAAAAAGTCTTTATATGTTTAGTCTCCCATGAGTATTACATTTTAATTTATTTGAGAAAAAGGAAATACCTTAGAAACTATAGCTTGCAAAAAAGCAGCCTCGGTTTTATTTAAGCCGTTCATCATTAGTAGTGAAAGATGCCACACCGACCCCCACCATTAGCGCATAAGCAGAACTCTATTTTAAAGATGCTAGGTCTGTATCTTTATACCCTTATAATAAGTCACACATTTTGCAAAAGGTAAAGTATACTAAATAAATTAACATTGCAAAAGGATTTGCAAAATGTTGTGCCAAATAGTGTGTTTATGGACAAGAAGTAAAAATACAGCATCATCAAAACAGAAAATAAAACATAAAAAACCTTGCCGGAGCCGGAAATTTAACCCGGGACCTCTTGCACCCAAAGCGGACGCGTTACCACTGCATCACCGAGTCAATTGAGAGTAACGAGCGTTAACTAGCCATTTAACTGTTTCGACGCAATGGATCGAAACGTGAATAAACAAAGCCGAATTTGCGGGCCAGACATTTTCAACAAATTCATTTTTATCTGTCATATTTTTACATGCATGAATAACTATATTGAACAGTTTTTCATATTAATGGGAGTACCTTTCACTGCTTAAATATGGTTAAAATGTAAGATGTAAACAATTCTGACCTAAAAGATACAGGCATAGCATCTTTAAGAACCAGAAAAATATAACTACACAATGGCGATATTTTACAGCCGCCATACAAACATTTAACACCAGTGGTAGTAAGTAAAATCAATCTGAGAAACAGGAAACCCCTAGAACAACCATAGCTTGCGTAGAGGAAACTATCAGCATTGGTTTTATTGAAGCTGATTATCTATGGTAAGGAAATATGCCACACCACTGGCGCCCCTTTTTATGCGGCACACGATACCTTTACACATGCCTAAGTAAGTTAAATTAATTAATCTGAGACAAAAAAGTACTAAGTGGAAATGAAAGATGCCACAGTAGTCCATAATGTTGACATTTAATGAAATACGAGTTAACCTGTAACAATCAATATAAAAAACATTTTATGAATCTAACGTTAAAGTTAGAATGATAAAATATATTATAATTATGTTTTATACTTATTGGCCCAGGTTAATTCGTATTACATATATATAATTTTAACTCCATTTAGATTAGGGAGCTCTGAGTCCAATGTTAAGCAGCTTATTAAAGCTAGTGTGAAACAGAGGGAAGAAGTTGAAAAGAAAGAAAAGGATTGGCAATCAGTGAGTAAAGCACAGTATGTATTGTGTTAATTTATATTTTTAACACAGAATCTATAGTTACAAACGGAGTCTTAATTTAAGTAACATAAAAATTAAGATACCCATGATTGTTGATTAGAAACAAACATTCTGTAAACAGCAATTATTACTCCAAACAACAAGTTCACAAACCGCGAACTCAATCTCTATTTTGTAACTATACAATGGTTAAATTGAACGTATTAATACAAAAATATTTTTTTAAATGTGTGATTGGTTAAAACGTTTAATGCATTGCCAGGGGTTATAACTCATTACAGTGTGTAAAATGTTAAATATGTAGGTCCGGTCTTTTAGTATTTTAGTAGTGTGCAGGTTATAGGTTACTTAGTCTTAGATAACAAATTCAGGACACAAAGACAAATATAAGTTTTTATTTATTTTTTATTAATATTTAAGAACGTTGATTCAAAAGGATATGCTTTGTGTTTATAGAATTATTATCGTAATTGTAGGACAACTGCTGAATTAAAGGCAAATAATGAAAGGTAAGACGATTATATTTGTCCGTCATATTAAATTATACTGAACCATATGGAAACGAAAAAAATATAACCCAAATAAACACAAGATATATATCCAAAATTGATATATAGTTTGAAAGTTTGATATTTATTTCAAGCATTTTGTTTTTTTTGTACATAACTAATTTTGAGGTGCTGTTTAAGCTGCTGCATGCTTTATTAGAGCTACGATTTTGTAAAAATATGAACTATGTATAGTGTAATGGATACTAAGACTTATTGTACATGTTAACGATATGCGATATAAATTGAAAACAAACAAGTGGGAAATTGGTGTTCCCAAACTGGAATTCAACCTCCCAAAATATGTTCTTGACATGCACTCGTCCACTGCGACACGCAAACATTTAATTCGTTTGGAAAATCATTAATCTTTACACAACACTTATAACGAAGTAGGCATTTTACCAAAATAATGACCCAAAACCAAGATATTATCGACACGTCTAACAAAATAGCATATGTCACGGTAATATTTCGAAGTTGTGTACAAAACCTACATTTTCTAAAAAAATTCATCTTTTTCATTTCCACGAAATAAAAGCTATGTATTTTCAATTTAAACAGTCTTAGGAGTGAACTGGTAGACAAGGACCATCAATTGACGACATGCCACAAACGCATGACCAACGACGCAGAATACCATCATCAGCATATACAATCCTTCAACCAACAGATCACAGACCTTAAATGTGATAGGGAAGAACTTCTCCTCAGGTACGTCTAAGTGTTTTTCAGAAATGCAATGCATGGTCACATACAATTCCCTAAAGTTTTAATTAATAGAAGTCATAGATAAAATTAATTATTTTTGATATTGCCTCCTATTTTCTTACTAGATTACCTGAGCACCAAGTGCTCAGTGTGAGTTAATGTGTCCGGCATTTGTCCTTCGTGCGTCATCCATAGTGCTTCCTTCCTTAACATTTTTACTTCAACATCCTCTTTTCTGATGCCGCTAATTGGATTTTAAACAAATTAACAGGAATGATGATCAATGAGTCCAGGGTGGTCCCCTACCAAAATTGTTAAAACCGTTCCAGTTGGTTGCATAAGTAGGTCACGGGGTCAAAAATGCATTTTTTTTCAAAAATCTTTTTGTCCGAAACTACAAATCCTAGAGCTTTCATATTTGGTATATAACACTATCTAGAGGTCCTCTACCAAAGTTGTTCAAATTATACCTCTGCGGTCAAATTGGCCCCGCTCCGGGGGTCACAATTTTACATACTTTACAAAAAACATTGGTTTCATTTTTAGATAAATGTCAAATCAAGCCAAATGTTTGTTTAGTGAAAAAATGTAAATCATGTATAAAGAGGGGTTTTTAATTTTAATTTAATAGAAAATGTATTTTAAAGAACCTACATGTATACAAACCCCTGCCATTTTTTAGTTTTTAATCCATTATTGATTTAACAAAAAGCTCATGAGACAACAAAATTTTTAATAATAAATTATAAACATTGAATACAAATCATCCTTGGAAAATATAATATCTAGTTTCGCAGAATTAGAAGTTTTTAAATAAGACAACAAAACGCTGACATAACCACCATTTTAAGCTTTTTAAAGATTATTTCTCACCGTACAATATTTACAGTCATGAGGTATTTTGTTTTCAGCTAAAACACCATCCTAGCGACATATAGAATCGGATTTTGTTGCAAACCAATTACTTACAAGTAAAATGTTTCCTATGGGAGAATAGTTTTAAGTTTTTATTTATTTATAAAGTAAACGTAGGCATTCGTGGACTTTTGTTGGCATTTTGTTATTTGCTTACTGATTTTTATGAAATTTACAGACATATATAATAAATATGTGTTTAACATAAGACTAGTAAGTTATTCTTTTCACTTAGAGGTGGTCATTTTGCAACCGTGGAAACAGCTACCGGAGCACTTCAATTTTTTAAAACATATTTTTATTGGAAACATCAAGAAAAAAATGTTCGGTGAAGCTCTCACTAAAACCTTTGTTGTGCTTTAAATATGTTGTTGTCTTATGCCAAAAGAATTGTTTAGTGTGTATGAAAGTACCTATGTGCTTATTTATAAATAAAATTTAAATAAAGGCAAACGTGAAAAACTGACGTCAGCGCTGTTCTGCCAGATTCCAATTCTTCGCTTTGTATGAAAAAAAATCAAAATTCTTCGTCACAAACATTGTTGGCATCAAAGTAAAGTATGAAGGTATTGAAACCATGATGTGCTTTGCTTATAACACCTTTGGTAAGTTTTAATTACTTTACCACCAGATTTACTGTTCTTTATCAACCTAATCGAGCTGAACATTTCTGAAAGGAAAATATGATCTGATATGCCTAGGATTTCGTTAAAAATCATCTCCCGACAAAGAAATAACAATTCAACATTATAATTTATATTGACAAAGGTAATTGGTAATATTAATATAGTTGCTTAGTCATACATATTACATTTAAACATATCTTTTGAGAAAAACACTCCGTATTGACATAAAAATCCTCAAAATTGTGACGTTTTTAGCGACGTCGTTCTCCGCATCATGTTCATATGCCTTCTTAAAATACTCATTACTTTTGTATTTTTCAACATTTTTACATGCTGTTTTATCATTTTGTTAGGAAAAGGCAGAGAAGTTCCCATATGCACATTTTAACCATGTTTAACTTCTAGTGCGTGTACTGTAAGCAAATTCCACGAATTTATCATACCGTATACATATATCGTAATTTATAAGTTCAAACAGGAAAGACAATGGAAAGCGTCCACTTTAGCCAATTCACATCAAGGGACTTAATCTTTACATAACGACCCCGACTCCTTGACTCGTTTTTGAAAAGCTCTTTTAGCAACAGCACAAATAATATATGAGCTATCAAATTTTTAAACTTTTTTATTTTAACTTTTGATATCTTTTTTCACAACTAAATTCTTTTATAGTTTTTTAAAGTAAGAACTTTTAATTACATATTTCATTAAATTGGAAAAATTAATTTAAAATAAGACCATTAACCAATAATATTTATACTTTTTACATGTCACGTGCTCCCCAATTCTCCATGCCTCAAAACCTGCCGCGTACCAATACCCTGGGGGGCTCAAGCCTGCAGGAAATAACTTCTATGTGAAAATGGCGACCATATGTATATCGAGAGTTGTGCGGCATTTATGGGAAAGCTCAAATGCCTCAAAGGTTGCTAAACTAAACTGAAGAAAGGGTAGCCCTCAGGAAACAAGGCCTGAATATGAAAACAGCAGCCTCGGTTTTATTGAAGCTGTTCATCAGTGGTAATGAAAGATGCCACACCACTGACGCCCCCTAGCGCATGAGCGGAACTCCATTTTCAAATGTAAACAAACATAC
>Ga0224511_10001077_pt1 | contig 15553 bp, 8 predicted proteins | sample SF_May12_sed_USG_2_FD_169988 | JGI IMG/M metagenome (GOLD analysis project Ga0224511, IMG submission 169988) | Sediment microbial communities from San Francisco Bay, California, United States - SF_May12_sed_USGS_8_1 | ecosystem: Environmental > Aquatic > Marine > Sediment | place: USA...
ACTTCTACTACTACTACTACTACTACTACTACTACTACTACTACTACTACTACTACTACTACTACTACTACTTCTACTACTACTACTGCTACTTCTACTCTTAAAAATATAATAACTGTTGTTGTTGTTGTTGTTGTTTTTGTGAAAACATTATTACAGTATTTATCTGTGCAGTCCAACCCCGCTACACCAACATTACTGGGAACACACGCGTGTGGGCCAACGGCGAGAACAAGGTGACGTTGACGTGCCAGACGGACTCCTCCAACCCGCGCTCCACGGTCACGTGGTACAGGAACGGTCAGCAAGTTACCTCTACATCACAGCCGACATATTCAGCTGGACAGTACGGAGGTGAATTAACGACACAGGTGCTGGAATTTGTACCCACGCGTGAAATGGACGGTCAGGCTATAGAGTGTAGAGCTGCCAATCAGTTATCAGGAACCGATGTAGCTCTCAGTAGTGTTCAACTTGATCTGTTGTGTAAGTTCTATATTGATGTATCTGTGAAATTTCATAAATATTGAATGATGCCGTTGCCCATGCATTCAACTTATTAATATACAGAACTATAAAACTGTAAACTTTGGCGCGCATCTGCATGTTTGCCTCGAATATGGCATTATGTTTTTATTTATTAGCAATATATTTGACAATACTCGAAAATGGTGACAACTGCTTAACAAATAAAAATAGTATACGTGTCTTCTTTCTCCTGTAAAATTTCAAAAAATGAAGTAACGAGGATTTGACTCGACATCGACGATATTTTGTATTGTTCCCGAATTGTTAGTATAGTCAATAATGGGGCAATTTGTTTTGGTACTTTCGGTCGGTCTGTTTGTCTGTCGGTAAACCAAACGGTTTCAGCTCATTATCTTGAGAACTATTTCTTACAGAGCTTTTGATATATCACATGGCATTTTGATTTAGTGATGACGTGCGTACTATTGAATTTGGCTTCACTATGTCAAATGCCAAGGTCACAATACACACTTTTGTAAAATTATTTCTATCGGTAGACCAGATGGTCCATATTGAGCCTTCATGTTGCAAATGATAAAACATGTAAATGAACACCTGATCACTGTGGTCGCTTTTTAAATATATATGTAAAACTGTTTAAACTTAATATATTGAGAACTGTTATTTTTAGAGAATTTATGTTTTACTTGCAGAATATTCCTGGGAAGAACATGCTCCTTGATGAATTTTAGTTGACTAGGGCATGGTTAAAAGGTTCACTTTTGTGATCAACTATGTAAAACAATAACATTGCGTTTAAGGTGTTCATAACATCCTGTGAGAAGTGAAGGTCACGAAAATTAATATTTAAACGCCGATTTCTATCCATATATATATCAAATGTTTTTCGCTTAATGGTCTTAGTAAAATATGGGACCGATTGCAATTGTTTCCCTTGTCTATATCATATTTTCAAATGTCGAAGTTTTACATCTCTTGACATCCTAATTCTATAACATAACCTTTTCATAACATGCTCCCTGTACCCTTTTACCCCTTTCTATGAACACGACATTTTGAAAAAAAGTCAAATATATATTTTTATTATTGGTGTTAGATAATCTTTCGATGAAATATAAATATAAGTAATACATTTCGTCGTTGATTTGTTTACTGAATGATAAACGCATTAGGCCTGTTTAACACACGCATATAGTTCTTCAGACTTAACACACCTTAACCAGCTCTAATAACGTTCATCATTTCGTTGAATAGTCAACCATAAAATGTATTCCATTATTGAACTTAACATCTTGTGTCAGATTCCCCGGTTGCAATGTTATCCGCACCCGTTGTTTTCGAGACTCAGGCGGGCTGGTTAAACTGCTCTGTATCCAGCAAACCAGTGTCGAGCATCACCTTGTATAAAGGGACTCAGAAGATTGCTGGACCAGAGAGGACGTTAACTTATCTCAAATATAACATAAGCAACGTTTCTAGAGAGGACGCCGGCACGTACCGATGTACGGCGAACAATGGCTATGGTGGCGACGTACACGAGGACATACCTGTTGTCGTACATTGTAAGTATAAAGCAATATTTTTACGGTTTTTATTGGTTATCGACATGTATAGCGATTGGACAAATACAATCACAAATTTTAAAGAAACATGGTCAAAACTTTTTACAACACAATACATATAAATTGTGCTATTGATATTATTATACATAACTTCTATGTGTTTGTTTAAATACATAATAATAATATTAAATAGAAACGAACAACTGCATACTCGTAATGTATGTTTGCGGTGCTTCTTTTATATAATTTAACATATGTTTAATAGAACTCATGTTTCGACTGGACATATTATTAGCAAACAGTGTATGCCTAGGCCACAAGGATCCGACTCTCTACCTACAGCAATGTCTGGAAAACACAGTCAAATGGCAATCTGACTTACATACATGTGCTTTCATGTCACGTCATTTACTTTACATGTCTACTTGTGTAAACTAAGTCTCAATCTAGAAATATGTGGCTTCTATTATCATAACGCGCCCTTAGGGCCGAAGGTACCATTTGATTTTTTTTCAAGTTTTTGAGTAAATCACGTTTAAAAGTTTTGTAATTAGCAACATAAAGCTATAAGCGTAAAAATCCATAATAAGTATTTTGAAGGGATGCCGGCTAAAACAGAAGAGAAGATTGATTAAACTAATTAATGTAACTACAATTTTTTTTATGTAACTGGCACTTTTGATATTTCAAGAAATTTATTAAGTATTTTTGCAAAAAGGTACCATTTATCAACCTTTTAGGCCTCATTTGTTTTGAACCAACATGAACATTTTAGAGCTAAAAGTTACTTTATGACAATGGTTCCTTTTAGCTCTAATTTGTTTATGAGATAATGTGAATATTTTATAGCTGAAAGGTACCATATGACAAATGGTACCTTTAAGCTCTCATTTGTTTTGAAAGCAACATGAATATTTAAGAGCCAAAAATGTAACATATGCCTTACTTTACCTTTTTATCCCAATGTTATTGTTGTAACACAGTGCATATTTCAGTGAAAAAAATTATACACGCCAAATGGAATAATTTATTCTGAAAATGTGTGTTTAATAATACATTTTGTTGTTTGAAACATGTGCGGCATTGTACTTTTCAACTTACATAATTGTATTAATCTATACAATTCCACAGTACTGAATTCCTAAATAGTTACTGTTTCCTTGACTGATTAAAATTACAAATTATTTGCTTTCTAAATTTATTCCACAATACTGCCGTTTTGACTGACAAACAACCTTAAAACATCAATGCTGGCTTTTTTTCAAACAACTACAAAACAAAAATCACCATGCAACAAGAACAATATAATCATAAAATTAAGATTAGTTTGTGTTTTTCAAAATATATTCTATATCAAATAATCCACCATTTGCATAACTCTTCTTTACATAACTATGAACATACACGAAAGTATCCCTTGATACACACACCTTAAAGGTATTATTCATGGGGGTTCTATATCTATATTAACTTAGTAGTTCTATTATTATGCACTGGGCCGTGACATGACAAACGCTGCATGAGGAGTTTATGCTCCTTGTGTGCAGTATCGCAGGCCATTCGATGGATCAATGATTTATACAGGTATAAATAAACAGTTCCACAACTGTCAATTATGATCATTTATAACTGTACATGGTCATTTTAATCCAATAGATTATGATGATATTGTCAGCCGACATTCTGACCTAGAAAATACAAAAGGAAGCATAATTCCTGTTTGTGCTATACATTATCACAAGATCAAAAACATATGCCGCTTGGAGAGGAGCTTGAAAATTTGTGGAACTATCCATTATGAGTCCCACTGACAGCTTTTAACTGCATTTCATCTCATTTTAAATTATCTACTAAACACATGCTAGGAGAAGTGATCAGTACTGCAGGGACTGAGCATATAGATTACTATGACAGTTAGAATTTTATGGCAATTTTCAACTAACGTTTACCATTGATTATTCCCTTCAAATGCTTCCTGTGAAATCGTTAAACTACTGCTTAGACCAACTTTTTAGTTTTATTCACAATGTTCATTTGTTATCAGTGTCATCATCACCAGACTCAACAGTCTTTATGTTATGTGCTTACTGGAAATGCTTGCGAAAACAAACTCTTCAGCGAGGATGTCCTTCTTGCACCACTTCAAAAGATCTGTTTTCTTGTTGTGATGAAAAGTTTTGTCTGAAAACACATGGTGGGGTCGAAAATTGCGGCCGTTGATCTTGTTTCTACTATCTGTACTCAACCTGTGTTGTCAATATTGTTATGAAGAAATGCAGGGTACTATTCTTAATTTGATCACTCAGTTGACTAATTAATGATAATTGCCTAATTAATGATAAAATTCTCTATTTATAATTGCATAACACACCATTGCAATTGAAATTTGAACACTATAATATTACAGTTATGAATAGAATTTTAAAAAAATGTTTATAAAACTTATAACCTTATAAAAATACTTATTTAAAGTAAAATAAAACAACATTATGAATCTACAATATAAATAAAACTATTAACAAAACAGATAAAACCACTTACATCTTCTGCATTGTCCATACTTTTTAAATGAAATAAATTAGAAATTATGATTACTATGCGCTCTTTTTTAACACTAACCCAGAAATAATTACTACCTTACAATAACATGTAGCAATTATTTATTATCTCCAATTAGCATAGATTTCGGTAATTATTAAATAAGCTTCATGTTAATTACGTCATGTAAAAACATATTAAACTGAAGAAAAGTCTTTATCCGTTTACTAGTAAACAAACAACGTAAGTGCCGTTCACTTAGATAATTATGCAAGTTCTTATCATATTTCTCAGGATCTAAATAGGGCTTTTTTGTAAATCGTGTTGATAAAGGTACCAAATGAACAATTTCCGACACTTTGTTACAGGCAAACTCTATTTATGACTGCGAGCTAGAAAGTGTCATTTGCCAAATGAATCCTTCTTGTAACTCAAAACTACTACAATCAGTACCATCAGTCGGAACCAAAAGGTGACATTTGGAAAATGGTACCTTTTTCTACCAAGAAAATAATACATTTTCAAATGGTACATACATGTATGAGTTTTGTTATTTGTTATTAAAAAAATCAATATTCAAGTTAAGTTTTTTACAGAATAAAGATACTGTATAACTTTATGTAAAAAAGTCAATTTTCGAAAAAATGTCGTTTGGCACCTTCTGGCACTAAGGGGGCGATAAGTAAGACAATCTAAATATATCTCACATTGGAAAGGGTTCCATACATTGATGGTTGCGGATCAAGCGATTCCAAATATGTTTTCTTATTATTATTGTTGTTGTTGTTTATTATTATTATTATTATTATTATTATTATTATTATTATTATTATTATTATTATTATTATTTTTAAGTCAAACCCCGTTTCACCAACCTCACCGGGAACACACGTGTCTGGGCTAACGGCGTGAACAAGGTGACGTTGACGTGCCAGACGGACTCCTCCAACCCGCGCTCCACGGTCACGTGGTACAGGAACGCCCAGCATGTCAGCTCAACTTCGCAGACTACACATACAGTTGGACTTTACGGTGGATACGTCACGACACAGGTGCTTGAACTTGTACCAACGCGTGAAATGGATGGCCAGACCATAGAGTGCAGAGCTGCTAATCAGTTATCAGGGACCGATGTAGCTGGCAGTAGTGTTCAACTTGATGTGTGGTGTAAGTTTGTATACTTGTATGTTTGAAAAAGAAAAGCACAGATACACTGTTTATGTTTTCGTTTTGTTATTTAAATTATAGTACTATTCCTTAAACTATTATTTTATTTCAGACTCCCCGGTAGCACAGCTATCCGTTCCCGTTGTTTCCGAGACTCAGGCCGGCTGGTTAAACTGCTCAGTGTCTAGCAAACCAGTGTCGACCATCACGTGGTACAGAGAGACACGGAATATTGCCGGACCGGAAATGACGTTGAATTATCTCAGATATAGCATGAGCAACGTCTCTAGAGAAGACACCGGCACGTACAGATGTACGGCGAACAATGGCTATGGTGGCGACGTACATGAGAACATATATCTTTCCGTACAGTGTAAGTACGCAAAAATAAAGTACACATACATTTCAAATAGTGGGTATTAATGTTTACGTATACAACAGGCCAAAAACTAGGTCACCAAGTCGAATCTTAGGAAATTCTTGTTTACACTCTAGTTTTATTACATCTTGTCCTAGATATTGTCAAAACAAACATTCTGACCAAGTTTTATCAACATCGAGTAGCAAATGTAGCCTCTAAAGTGTAAACAATAATTTCCTATGATTTGACCTGGTGACCTAGTTTTTGATTGGACATGACCCATAGAACTTGGCCTATATATTGTAAAAGCAAACATTCTGACCAAGTTTCATAAAAATAGTATCACAAGTGTGGTCTCTAGAGTGTTAACATTAAATGTTGACGGACGACGCACGACAGACGACACACGACGGATGACGACGGACGACGGACAAACACTGACCACACTTCGTGCTCAGGTAAGCTAATACGAAATGCAAACAATCATATTGGAAAGCGAACACAAAAGTAATGCCTTTAATAACACATAGAAGCAAACCTTTTTATAGATAAAATTTCCGCAAATGGAACAACTGCTTCTAAATATTTTTGATTGGTAAAGTGGCCAATTTATGGATATTTAAGGTCACTCACCTGTAAAGAATATGTACATATTCGCGCTCTTACGGCGTCTTCAAAATGACAATATATTTAGCGCTATATATATTTAAGTTTGTGGATATAGTTATTAGCTCTTATCAATAAACATTTTATTATGACACCACATACGTTTTGGGTTTGGTAAATGTTAAATTGTTGGCTTCAACGTCACTAACGTTATACAATGTAGACGCTCCTGACGTCATTGTGTTAGCACACAACACGACCACAGCTGCTGGATCGATGTCTCTTAGATGCCTGGCTAAAGGACAGCCAACAACGTACACGTACATCACATGGGAGCAAAGATGGCCGGGTCACCCGTCTGTTGTCAGGACCTATGCAGGATCCGAAAATCTTACACTGGTTGGTCTGACGTACGAACACAGTGGTTACTACATGTGCAGGGCGAGTAATGGTGTACAGCTCAGCCGTAACCCAAATGCTGGCACTGGGTCAGCATACACAGAAGTAAAAGGTAATTGATTGATGTTCAAGAATTTACAAAGATATCCATATTTTAAAAGAGTAAAAGGTAAGTAATATAAATTGAAGACAGCAGACAATGTAGAAAAGTCAAGTTAAAGGGCACCGTAAAAAATGGCCCGTACAAAATCAAACACATAAAACATCAAAAAACACGTAGAACAACAGGACGTTACAGACATAAACGTAAGACTGACACGACTTTGACATACGTTTTATAAGGCGTTCTGCAAACGTCCAAATGGGAATGTAATATATGCCGTTGTATTGTGTTGTAATTTTATTCAACTTTTGATAAGGAACTGAATGATGCACTCTACAGTAAAGAAATGGATGCACAATACATAATTTAAAATATATGTTTGATAATATGTTTGATCTATACGTTAGAAAGTTAGATAAGTATTGTGTTTCTTTGTGTGTGAAAATATACACAAGTTGTCATTAACATTAAAGAATTTAACAAACGCAAGTAATTATAACAAGAGTTTACCGAATACCTGAAATGTGGCAATATCATAAACGTTTCCCATTGTGGTTTATACTTAACGCGTTTATTGTTCCATTTGTGCTCCACGTACAAGAAATATTACATTGTTAAAACATTTAAGTGTATGAGTATAATACTTAAGAAACGTTCCATGGTAGTCGAGATGATACCGTATATTTGAATATCATTGTCCTTGCGCCTTGAACGGAGTCATATAAAGAAGTTGGTTAGAGTCATGTTTCCACAGTCTATGCGGTTTTGGAGAAACTCACTCCAAGTGTACAAAACGAAATCTGTCGAAGAAACAATCAACGGCCGACACAACACAAAAGCACCAAATAAGAACATACTATACACTTACAACGAAAAAACATTGAACGTGTAATATTTTAAGAGTAATATAATTGCTATAAATGATCATAAGTACAATAGATCATCAATGTTTTAGTTATTGTGCTGAAACAAACGCCTTACTCTAGCGTTGGATTGCTGTATTGAAATCCAACCAGTATTGCTTAATGTGTTCACATGAACCATATACTCAAGACAGCAGTGTCCGTATTAGAAAAGGAAAACAAAGTCACCTGACAAATCGTGGCAGGCTAGAAAATAAACAAAGCTTCTACTTTAAAGTTTGGAACACACGTGTTCCCTAACAATAAACCGTGTTTCTCGTTTCAGCACCACCAACGTTACTCGTAGAACATAGTGATATTGTAAAAGCTGCTCAGCTCGGAAAACAGACTTCAATTTTAGTCGGGATATTCTCGTGGACAACGCCTACTATAAACATATCAAGGCTCAACGATGCCCATCTAAGACACGAGATGATGAACTATTCGTCATACATCACCCCTGCGAGAGTCAACCTGCCCGTGTTTGACCAGATCGTGGAGACTGACGGCTTCCAGTGCATCATCAACTTCACAGTGAAGTCCGAGGAAGAGTTTGGCGAGTACCAGCTGTCTGTAACCAACAGTGAGGGGATTACCACACGCCGCTTGGATATCTTACCTGGAGGTACTCTGTCTAAAACATTAAAAGACATTAAATGAAATTCAAAAATACTCATAATATTACAAAGTGGTTTACTTTAGTTGTTAGGGTGTTTTGGGCGTTATTCATGACACATTTAACATGTATACACTTATATATAAATACATACACTTGTTTATTGTGTCTGTTGACTCTAAGGTCGTCATACCCATATATCTTTTTACAATATTTCGTTCCGTTTAGCTTCATACTTAATTGTAGTTAATTGTATAACACTTAAAAAGAATCATACAAACCTGCATAATTTATATTTCTAGAAAAATATTATTGACCAAAGAGTTTAAGAACACTAGCTTGTTAAGCTTTCCACGTAAGTATCCATTGTTATGTTTAATTGACAGTTCAAAATATAAAACAATTGTATTAGTATGATATGTTGATCCTTCAGGATTTTTAAATAGGAAAGTAGCTTTTTGACACTATTACAAGGCTACTGACAATTGTCACTGGGTACAATCAAAGCGTCACAGGCTGTGGTTCTCAACGAAGACAGGGTAGTTGTTACTTAACGAAAACTAATGTAAACAGCATAATCCTCTTCCTAAGTTTCAATTTGACTTCGTTGAGAAAAATATACATTAAAAGTGGTCTTCGTTGAGCAACACACACATTTTAATGTAGATGTTTCTCAACGAAGTCAAAGTCAATTGAAGGATTAGAATCACGCTATTTATTTGAGTTTTCGTTGAGTAACAACTACATGTCTTCGTTGAGAACCACAGTCTGTGACGCTTTGATTGTACCCAGTGATTATGTTATGCAAGACCTGTGGTCTACAATACATTCAGTTAAAACAGTAATTAGTTGTAGTGACATCTGTTGTAAAAAGACAATAGAATATATAATTATATAATATTAAAACGATATTTCATAGCACATGTTGTTCATTTCAGGGCCACCCAACATTCCTCAGCTCATTGCAGTAAAAAGCACCTGTAAAGGTTCTGTAGTGGTGCTTTGGAAAGAAGGTTTCGATATGGGTCACACACAAACTATTCATATTGAAATCAGGTCAACAAATACTGAATGGTCGGAAAAACAAAATGAAAACCTATCTGTTATGGCGGCTGAAAACATCCGAACCACAACAATTAAAGGGTTAGAGGCGGACACGACTTATTACTTCCGAGTGTCTGCCAGCAATGAGATGGGAAGAAGTCTGCCATCAGTCATCTTTAATATTACAACTGGTAAGACGAAATTGTATTTAACTGTGGTTGATTTTTTGGGTTTATTGGTCTGCTTGTACACAACAATCTTATTTATCAACAACTACAACATTCCAACTGTATTTTTAGTTAAAATCGTCGAAGTGCGATGTTTTGTATAGCTACAGCATTAAAGCCATTGTCGAAGCAATTCCCATTTTTAAAGAAAAAATATCATTGTTTAAAATAATATAAACGTTTTAGAGTTATGATCTATTACGTTTCAAAGTTTCATGAACACCTAATGACCATTTATAGTATTTTTTTGAAACCAATATGTTTATAAAACATTTCATTTTTTTCAAACGTTTAGTTTTGCAGTAAGGATAAGTAAAATAACAGGACAGAATGCCATGGTTACACTCAGAACATTAAAAGTGTTTCTGTGGCATGTTTTATTCATATATAGTGACGTTAATATGTGACACTTGATCATTCAAGTATCAAACATTCTACTCATTGCTGAGCGCAGTAGAATGTTTTTTTATAGGTAAACGTCCTGCTGACTCGCGTTGAAAAACTATTTCATAATTTATATTTATACTCACGTGGGTAGGTGTGTGGGTATGGGGGCGGTTGGGTTGATAGGTGGTTCAATGTGCGTCTAGGTAGATATATAGATGATTTATTTCGGGATAGGCAACTCGTAGGGCTTTGCATATGAATGTGAACAATATGAATTAAATACAAATAAAAATAGCAATAATAAGTTATAAAGCAGCAAGGATAACGCTAAAAGTGTGAACACTTACAAATTTCAATTGCGGTATTTGCATTTGTCGCAGTTGTTAATATTAGCTTTAAAAAAACGTTTGTTGTCGATTGATTTCTTGTTTCATACCATTTAAGAGAATTTAATATATGTTTTAGACAAAAGTGTACGAACGTGTTCGCTTTTGTGGTTTTCAAAAAGTTTGTAAAATTGTCTTCAGAAAGCACCTATGTCTGATGTTTAAAGATATTTTTATAGAGTACACCATGCGTTACCTACAATGCTACTTGTTTTCTCATAACAAAAGCAAAGCATGTTAAGCCTGTTTTGTCATTCCTTTTATACAAACTTTTCATAGGTTTTCTGTTTCTTGTTTTGGATTGTGTCAATTTGTCGGGCCAGAGGCTTTTTGACCAAGCAACTTTGCAGATATGTGGTCATATCAGCACTATATCAAGTGCAATTGGCATGTTTCGCGACAAATGTAAGTTCAGTGGTTTTCGACGATATGCAGGTATTTGCTATCCGTAGTAAGTTGTAAAATGTGTTTTAGGATTACTGGCGGACGATGAATCCAGTACCTCAGTGGCGTTGATCGCTGGGGTATATTTCGGTGGAGCGGCTTCAACAATCGTTGTTTTACTAATAATTGTGCTTATTGTCTGCAAAGTTAGACACATTGACACAGGTATATACACTGATACTGATAAAAATAGGAGAGTTATTTAAAGTAAATAATGTTGCACATAATGTAGATAAGTTACGTTTACGGGCACTAGGTCAAACAAATGACTGCACACCTTTTTGAATTCATAAATTTAAAACGTAATGTTTGATTTGATTTTAAACGACATTTATAACTTTACCCAGTTTTAGTAAACATTGTATTTTAATAACTACACGACATTGTTTTTTCAACCGCACACTTACAATTAAATGTATTCACTGTCGGTTTCAGGAAAGGCTAGGGCACTTTTTATTTCCGACAAAAGGTGAACCTACTTATTTAATTCAAAACGTTAATATACCATCGCATGTTTATGTAACTGACAATTTTACACTAACTAGTGTAGTAGCTTTATAGTTTTATAGATATAACTTTCAATTATTTTTTTGTTAAAAAGTTGAACCCACAACACGAACTCATGTGAGATTGCATTGCTTTCCTTTTCAGGACGACATCATGTCACCGTTCAAGTGCAACACATTCACGGAGTATGAAAGGTATTGTACAAACTAAATCGTTGTTGAATTTTACAATTTTACAATTTAATGTATATAAAATAAACATTTGAAACTTGAACGATTTACAGCACAATGTAAACCGTAATAATTCAGTATATGTATAATGCTGGGAAAGTTTATCTCTGGTATAATCTTGTGACTATTGTTATTCAAATTATAGTGTTCACATCATTATTTTTAATTTTATGCTCCTGTTTGCAGCTCCGGTGTCCAGCCAAACCCAGGACATGTCGACGATCCTCGGTGACCAGGCAAACACGTACGAGCAACTGAAAACGACCGACAGATCAGCCAGCACGCCATACCAAGAGTTAGGTAATGTGCAGCCCTATATATATATTTTAAGGAACCAGGAACGATTACTATTGGTTGTTTAATACTTGGTTGTCTAGTTGACATAAGTTGTTTGTATCACGATGAAACATACATGTACACATGTACATGTATAGTTTTGTTGTAAAACAATCCACACATGCATGCGTAAAGTAAATGCTAGTTGTTTTTCCGTTAATGTCCCCATAACTAGGTAAAGCAGAGTTCAAGACTCTATAGGTCTTCGCTGCCTTCCCTGTCAATATTCATTACTTTTCATCATTTAACATCCGCTTAGCAATGAGTACTTAGAATGATATCAGCCATCTACATAATATATTAATGTTCATTTTTAAATATTGCGAAATAAAGGAACATTGTTAAAAAGGTGTGTCCCAGAGATTTAAATGTTTTTGTTTATATCTTCTATTCGTAACGTTAAAAATACAATCATGTAGTTGATCAAACATTATTAAACGATTATTTTTTCGAATGAACGTTATCTCGAACATTTGGGTTTTATGTACGTAATAATACAAACGTATTTCAGAGTTGAAAGGATCGCGGACACGGCCCAGCCAAGGAGGAAGTGAAGGCAAACCGGAGGCGGAATATTACAACACACAGGTGTATCAAAATGTGTTTTAACTTTATGTGTAACTGTTGAAACAGATATGGAATCTCGAAAAGTATTTTGAAACGAGGGATAGGAAAAAACGCAATAGAACGTGTGTGCATATTTCGAATTGGATTAAACAGAAATATTTAAACCGGAAAGGTAAGGAATGTTTGCGGAAGACTAAGGCGTCATTTAATACAACCTTAAACAACTGTTTCGATGTCCAATGACCGTTTAATGTGTTGTTTCTGTCCATTTTGTTTTGATGTTTTACCCGTTTCAAAGTACTTTGGCTAGAAAGCGTAGTACATACTCTAACACTTATATGTGTTAAATCGCATACTATTTATAAAGCTTCAAATGCATGAAATATAGTTTGTATCTGTTTAACCGATGCCAATGCGGTCTGATAAACCACAAGTAGAGAATTTAGCTCGTGATAGAATACATAGGTTTGTGTGCTTATTAATTAAAATGGACAAAAAACAAAACATGCAAACAGTGTATTCTAAATACAAGTTACTTCTTGTTGTTCTGCGCGTGTTTTTTTATGTGTGTTTTCTTTGTCATGGTGCCATAAATACGTACCTCTCTACATTGTTTGCATGTTTTTTTTTGTGAACATCTATTTATTGTATATTTTATTTTTCTGCCATCTTTTATTATATTGTGTAACCCATTTTGTAAATATTTATACTAGAATTTATTTGATTATATTCGTGTTTTCTGTATTTTTGTTTGATTTAAGGTAGATATTTATTTATGAATATAAATCGTTTACACTGATACATGTACATGTGTAGTAACCTTTTAATTTAAAAACAAACAATCATGTTGAAATTTCATCAGTAAAACATTGTTAAGTAAATAAGAATAGTACCACGTTCTTTCCATAAAAGTTGAAACAACAACAATTTAAACAGTTCATTGAATAGACAAAACAATAGATTTTTTGTGGGACAGCAAAACTTTAAATGCCTAAGAATATACATTTTACACTGAGCCTTATTGAACTGCATGCATTAACGGAAGATATCTGAGACTTTTATAAGTGAAACATCGAAAGTTTGCCCAAAAAGGCATATCAGTGTTGGATCAAAATGAAAGTGAGGAAAAGAATGTAAACACTGAAAGTCATTTTGAACCAAGACTGATTTTTATTCTTTTTTTGGAACTGTGCATTTTCAACATGATTACTTGTTTTTGGATGATCAAAAGGTGTACATAATCGATATGTATCAATACATTTCCCGCTTAATGCCCGTTTGGAATGCTCGTATTTGTCAGACACTTTTAAACTTTGCAAGATAATCATTTCCTGTGTCCTAAATGAAGCCAATCATGTACCAGTATATATATTGTATATGGAATTACAAATATTCACATGTTTTTTTTTCGTTTTTTATACTTATATTTTAATTGTATTCAGATTTCGTGAAATCCACGAAATGTTTATCATATTTCAATAATATACGGCTTATTACACATCTTTAATATAAGTTTATACTTTCCCTACACTTCCTAAGGAAAGTCCCTTTTTCTCCGATTTATTAAAATAATAAATGTTAAACAAACCGGTATAAATAAATATAAATAAACAGAACAATTGAATTATCGTTTAAACTAAACACTAATAAATTTGCCACTGATCGTGTTCTGTTTTGTTGAAATTGGCTGGCACATTTTATATATGTAAGAATGTATTCTCATGCAGCAGCTATAATAGAACAACAATCCTTCTGGAATGCTGGACGTCCGTACCTGGCGTAACATGTACATGCCAGCAAACATGCAATCATATCTATCCAAGAGAAGTATTGATGTTCAAAGTAGCTTATACATGTAAGTTATTCAACACTGTCGCAGCCTGTGGGATAAAATGGTAATCCAACCCGAAGCTGACATATAGTTTTAAATAAATGTCAAGAAATGACACTAAACTAAATTTTAAAACAGCCTTCAATCGATCGAAAAGTTTTTTATTCAATTAAGTCGACAAGTATGTCCCAATTACGTTTACACTTATTTAATTAAAATGTTACAGAAAACTAAAAAAGCATGGTATAATGTTGAAAACAAATGTTTGGTACATTTTAACAGATTCATTCCAAAACACTAAATTGTAGCATGTCCAGATTTTGGTATTTCATTAGCAACATAACAACTGTCAACATGGACATCAACCGTCAACCCCCATTTTCAGCTATTTGGTTCGTTTGTTTGCATTTGTCGAAGGCCAACCGATGAGACATCATTATTTTGAGAAAGGTTGTTTAAAGTAAAATGTTTGTTAACTAAAACTCAAGATATCATGGAAAAGTGGACATCATGAATGTGTTTCATCGTTCGTGTAATAGCAAGTGATATATAAACGGAATTTTATGTTATTATGTTCATCCGTCGGTTTGTATCACTTTAAATAGTCTGTGTAAAGTCGTATCACGCGAGACCGAACGATCAATATGTTAACGTAATGTTCTTTTTAATAAATAGCTTTATCATTACTTTTCTAAGAGTTTAAATCTAAAAACAGCTGAATTACATAGAACTTTACTCTTAATTATAAAACTAAGATCAATATGACTTTACAACTCGCTTTTAATTGATTACACATGGCGAAAGTGTGATACAGGATTTTAATCCGTCACACACCTTGAAAGCATAATATG
>Ga0224511_10001078_pt1 | contig 15552 bp, 9 predicted proteins | sample SF_May12_sed_USG_2_FD_169988 | JGI IMG/M metagenome (GOLD analysis project Ga0224511, IMG submission 169988) | Sediment microbial communities from San Francisco Bay, California, United States - SF_May12_sed_USGS_8_1 | ecosystem: Environmental > Aquatic > Marine > Sediment | place: USA...
ACTGACTGACTGACTGACTGACTGACTGACTGACTGACTGACTGACTGACTGACTGACTGACTGACGGACGGACGGACGGACGGACGGACGGACGGACGGACTGACTGACTGACTGACTGACTGAATGACTGACTGACGGACTGACTGACTGACTGACTGACTGACTGACTGACTGACTGACTGACTGACTGACTGACTGACGGACGGACGGACGGACGGACGGACGGACGGACGGACTGACTGACTGACTGACTGACTGACTGACTGACTGACGGACTGACTGACGGACTGACTGACTGACTGAGCTAGCAAGTGCTTAATTGATTGCATCAAATTCTAATGACAATACAAAAAAATCGCATTCTGAATTTCTGACAGAATATAAAAAACATTGCACGCAGAGCAACGCACTCGATATCCAAGAATAATTAGTTGGACCCTCAACGGGATGGTCAAACGTTCCCAGGAATATGAAATAAGCAAATGCGCACGCACACACGCACGCTCACACTCACGTACACATGCACGCACATCAAACAAACAAATATTCACAATTTGAAAAATAAATGGCATTGTATTTTATAACATTAAAACTTGTTATACTCTTTATGTAGGTTATGTTTACCTCACTGCGCCTAGTTGTAGCCGTGAAAACTAGAGGGTCTGCAGGCTGGTCAGATTGGACAACATCATACCGACTTGAAGCAAGCACCGATTGCACATCATTTCAAAGCGTACTGGACACCAGTAACAACGTTGCGGTATTTAGTCATACATTTGTTCTGGGGTTGCTTTTTCTGAGTATCCAACTTGATCAATAATCATACGGCCTTTTATTAACTTTAATAATATTATATATTTACTATTATTATTACTGTTAAATATTATCAACAATAAATTCGTTCTGACAAATGCACGTAACAAAATGTAAAGTAAACACTTAACCTAGGCTTTCGTATAAAGTTTTGCAGAATGAATATGAAAGTGAATTTGATCAAAAGTATCTTTATAATTATGATATAGCCAGTAGAAAAACTAAGACAAACTGTATCCGTGTTTGTCTTAACTCTGTGTAGTTCCTAATAAAGGCATTTGCATTGGAATAAATGTGTATGTCACAAGATATTAATGTTTTGCGTTCTTGTGTAATGCATTTGTCAGCATTTCAGTTATTTTTGAAGATGCTACATATATGCCTGTCTATTGGAATCCATAATCTGTTATAATTATGTATGTTAGGTTTACAACATAAACTAACATTGCAAACAGAGAATCAATTGTGCATCCCACACAAGACAAAAAGACAAGCATTTCAATCCTTGCCAAATCCGGGAGTCAAACGCGGGACCTCTTGCACCACAGTCTGATGCATGACCTCTAGAACATTGTAAAAACTAATCGTAGCAATAACAAACAAGCTATTTAAATGTTTCAAAGTAAACCATGAAAAATAAATAAACACAACTCAATGTGTAGGCCACTCCTTTTTCTGTATTATTTAAAAACGCATGGATAGCTATCAACGGCATTTTCCCATATTTCAGCGCTACAGTATAGTTAAAAAGTATGGTCAATTGATTCAGGCATAGCAGTTTTAACAGACATCTGGATACTTATATGATACATTCAGTTTGAATTATATTTAAAAAAACTTGTTTTAATGCTTAGGGCGTAAAGCTGGGGCTTTTTTATTTGTAATTTTTTCACTTAATTGCGTTTAATACATTCGTAAAACATGTTAATGTATTTATGAAGGCATATTGAAGATGATGTTGTAGACAGCTGTTACCATGTTTAGAGATTCCTGCGATTAGCAATGACACTTGCCCATGTTTGCAGACGCAAACCTATTCCAAACCACTTGAATTATATAGAGAATGAAGAATATATTAGTAATGGTGTTTAGTGATTTTGAAAAATCAAATATAAATGCGTATGCTTCCTTTAATTGTTTAGTATATAATTACTTAAAATACATTGATGTGACTGCGTGTTGATATTAAATTATAAGACTGTTTGAAATGCTTATAGATTATGTAATTAAGTGATTTATGTATGTCATTCTTATTGAGTACGTTTTCTTTAATGTTTGCTTACAGCTATTTACGGCTAATGCTGACCAGAACACCATTGTTACAAACCGTCTACCTTCCCCAGAGCCTGCCTTGTGCCTCCGCCTTTATCCGCTCACGTGGAGCGGAAGTCCGTCGTTGAGACTGGAAGTAATCGGATGTCTGCATCTGACAACAGCAACAGGGACACATGTTTCTGATAAAAACACATTTTAAAGTATATGCATTAGCAGCATGCACTATGTTTGTTTTGATTATCACACAATAAATGTTAAGCTTTTTTATGATGCACATTTACAGCCGTTGTTCATTCAAATTGTTACCATTATATAATACTTCTTACCTGTTGTTAGGTTTAGACACAAAATGATACACTTGGTTATGTGGTGCCTTTTAAACGCTGCTGCATGCGACATTTTAACAAACACTTACAACTCTTAAAAATATGATATATACTGCCAGGACAAACAGTGCGTTTTGTACTTTAACAAATATAAGAAAACAGAACTGAGGTACATGTACATGTAATGACATGTTCGAATGTAACTCGAACCATATGCGTGTAAGTCGAGAACTGACCCAGTTATACATTTAAATCCATTTAAAAGACAGCAAGCCTTCTTACTTAGTTTATGAAACACCGTTTTAACGTTGGTCGCCTCCGAATTCATCCAAAAACTGGTTGTTAACTGCTCGGTTTAATGATAGCGAAACAACAAAGGTCGACACTTCGTCATGTTAAGTTCATTTCATAAGCACAACTGCATATAATAAAACGCTGTTATTTCAATGACGTCAAGAAATTAAATTAATTTCTTGTCAACGATCTCGTTTGCAGGAGCTGTAAAAAAGTTTACAACCTAGCACTTAATGAATATTTCTATTGGTTGTTTTGTCTTGTGTAACAAATGTGTATTACCAATAAGTTAAGAGAGAAAATGTGACCATTACCCTTGTATGTAAAGTATAAGAATACATCTTTGCTTAAAGACAAACACGACAAATGTCCAAGCTATGAATATACATAAACACCCAACTGTTTTGAAAATCTGAATGTTGTTTGAATCACTTTGTGGCATTCCACTAATCAATAAACATCTTGCACGGCCGTTTCCTATTTCATGATAAGACAATATCGTGCCTAAGAATTCGATGACATTTGAAGTAAATAATATATATTATGGACTTTCGTGGTATATGAATGACATATTTCAGTATAATTCTTAAAAAGTTTCAATAAAACCGAGGCTTCTGTTGTCTCCATGCAGGCTATGCTACCGGATACAATATTTATTTATATATATATCGTGAGTCGTTAAACGGATCAGGAAGTTAGTTTCGAAACATATGTTTTTTAAATTAACAAGGACAGCTGTGTAACAACAACGCCCTAATGATTTAATTATATCCTTTGTTATCAGCAAAACGATGAAGAAGTACCGGTGACTAAAAACTTGAACACTCCGAGTGCGTTGGAAGGGCGATAGTGTTTGTAAAATCAGTTAACTACTCATAGTTTTATACACCTTCTACCCATCTACAACACTGACTGAACTGAACCCAAAACCTTGACATAACTGTAAACAAAATAGGCAAAACCAATAATGATTTCTTTATTAAAATATTCTGGGATTAAACTTTCTGGGTGTAAGTAAGTAATTTTGTGTTGTTAATAAAATATTGGTGCCGAATTTGTGGTGCCGAAATTGTAGCTGCGCCGAAATTGACGAGTGCCAAATCGTCTGAAAACCGATAAAACATGGCAATACAGGGCAAAACATCAATTACTGTAACAAATAACAACTCAAATAGAAGTATAATATCACTGTCTATTTAGTATTAAGTGAAAATGTGTATAGGGAACTTACTCTAAGTGTCGTTCGTATTATATCTAGTAAGAGTTGTTGGTACATTATTTCGGATTTATTTTTGGGCGGCAAAAAACTGTATATGATATAAAATGCTACTTTTATAAAAGAAAGCTTGAACACATTTAACACTTTTCATGAAATTATTTAATTTTTGAAATAAAGATTAAATATTTTTGCGTTATGTTGCGTTTCATTGTGTCTGTAATGTAGACATGTATGGGGAACAACTCCATCATTTCTTACTTCGTGTATTATAGAGATTTGCCTTTAATTTAGTGTTTTAATTCTTATTGCTGAATATGTTGTGTACACATCTGTGTCTACCTTTACATTGACCTTACCGTTATTTATAGAAGACAATACACATATATAATTACGCCAAAGTGTAGCAGAATTACCGAAATAAAAACCCATAAACGTCGTACATTTTGTAACTACATTATGGATGACAAGTGCTGAAACATATATTTAGTCTAAATGTTTAGTGCTGTTCGGCAATGGAAATTGCAAATTAACTGTGAATTACAGTTTACATGCGTATATATGAGTTCTGAAGACGGATAACGATTCAAACACCTCCCATAGCCATTATTTTATCATGAAAACTTCAGTAATGATTTTGTTGTTTTTTGCTTTAATTTCGCCTTTTTACCCAGTTGAAAATTGTCTTTGCACCGCTCTTCTATACTGTACTAGCATATTCTAAGGCTTAATGTAATAGTCAGAATTGGCATGTACAAATGTATTCTGGCCTGTTATGGTAAATTGGCCTCTGATCCCGAAAGTTAAATATTGACAGAAATATATAGCACTGATTAGTATGTGATAAACATAATTCAATGGACTTGGAGGAGTGCCTTTAACTTGTGCTTTAGCCAATGACAAGCGATGCAACAGATACGTAACATTAGTGGTGCTTAATATGTTGCGTTAAATTACCCATTTACAACGTTTAGAGTCTATTTCTCTTGACTTCACACATTTAAATTTGGCATAACACTGGCCATTTTTGACAACTGTGTGTCGTCAAATCTGTAAAGGTGATCACTTGTAGTTTTGATACAACGAATATACTCGTATATGATTGGAGTTACACTGTCCTCGAAGTTATTTTAATTTTTGTTTAAAAAAAGAAGAAACATAAATTCACAATATTATCAGTTCTATACTCATTCTGTTATAATCATATGGTATTCTTCTTCTGTGTTTGTCGATGAGGCTGGAAATAATATTGTTCAATGACCGCTGTTTGCATTGTCAACCGATACCAATAATATAAATAACAGCCGTCTGTCACTTTCATAGACAGGGTTGACATTTAATCAAATATTCGTTATTTTAAAAATAAAATTAAATTGTTTCATGTAACAAAACCAACCAGCTATAATCAACCAACACCTTTTCAACATTATATACTTGGTGAGTGTTCGTTAGGTTTAGTTAAGACAAGTGTTTAGGCAAACAGATCCACAGGCACCTTTCCAAAACCACTGAATTTAATGCAAATATTCGTCAGGAGAATTATTTGTTTTGGAAAATAAAAAAAAGAAAATGAATCAATTGCTATACAATTGCATATCAATTTCCCCAAGACATTGACACCTTATTTCAATAGAGGCACATAAGAAATTGAAAATTCAATATTTTCCATAGTTTTATTTAAAACACCTTTGGTTTTCATTCTTTTTAAAATGAAATAATACATGACGGTGGTGACACTGCAATATTAAGATTTGAAACAAAAATCCGTTTGACCAAACATGGTTACCGACCAGAAATGATAAAAAAATAAACATATGTTAAAACAAAACCAAACAACAAACCCTTGATATGAGGTTAAACAATCTGAAGTCAATTGAAAGTGTTGCTGCCCGGTAAAACCTTTTTGCATTTGTATTTTGAAACATAGTTCTAGGAACCATAAATTATTTTTAACAAACCTCTTAAATCTTGATCTTAAACGTGCTGTTTGGATTTCCTACGCGGATGCTAATTAGTTGCTTGTACACGCGATATATGTGAGATTTTTGCAAGAATATTTTTTCTTAAATTGCATCATTCAACAAGGTCTGCAATTGCACTTTTTGTCCAGCATTTTTTACAGTACATTTTTCTTTGTAATTATTAAAACATTTTACCGTCCAAATTGTCCTTGGAATAAAATTGACACTGTAAATTTGTTTGTGTCATTGCCAGACAAAACTTGTGCACAAAACCACAAGCAAACAGTTTAGGTAGTAGAATTACCGTTAAATCCATAATTTTCTGTTTTAATTTTATTCAATTTTGTTTAAAAATAATTATATATGCAAAAGATAAACCACTTGTTCTCTTTAAATAGCACAGCTATAGGAAACATGTTGTGAATAACGCGGTGGGCGAAGTTGATAGTTAAATAAGGCAAGACCATAGACAAACATACACCATTAAACCCGTTTCAAAACCTTTGTTGATAATTGTATCATCTGGTTCGTTCCCGTACTGGGGAGGTTGCGTTCAAATATTGAGTTCTATTGAACCAACATGAATACAAAATAATAATTGTTGTGTCAGTAGTTGGGACGACTTTTGTTCTCACCTATTTACAAACTAATACGCAGTGACATTGCAGACAACTGTGCATTGACTATGTTTTAATGAGATAATATCCTTTACAAGAATTGTCAGCGATCTAAAAACCTCTGTTATTAAAGAGCGCAGGTCTTTAAAATCCGCCTTCTTTCAAACCCATGTAGTAACACATTTTGACCCGTTTTCCACCATATATATAGAAAAATGTGTTCTATTTGGCTTTTAAAAACCTGTCAGGCTTCGTCCCTACACTGAGATCTGTCCTAATTGCGTTTGAACATGTTAATTGCTTATTATTAAACAATAGCCCCAAAAGCGAACTCAGCATCTCACATTCTCCCCGCGAGCGGTTAGACCTTCCAATAATGGTATTGACATTTTAGCATGCTTACCATGCTCGTATACTTGTTCCCTGTACAAATGAAGTAAACCATTGCTAAATTAATTCCTTTTTTAAATATGCACACATTAAGCGCATCACATAGGCAATATTAGCAAACAAGTTACAACACAGGCTCTACATAAGCATTCAAGTTAAAGCGGTACCGCTGAAAACAACAACGACGGAACACTTGAACACATGACACTAGGTGCAAGGCCATTGTGAATGACATAAACTTGTTGTTGGACTTTAACCTTGTTATACTTTTAGACATAGTTCACAACGTATATACTGTACAGCTAATTTGAATTTAAGCAGTTGTACGCATCATTTTATGTTCAGCATAACTTATGTCATAAAGTGACTTTATGGACAATTTATTGGCAACTTAGATTATTTTAATTTTTAATAGTTTGATAAATAAATTTGATATAATTATAACATGTATACTGAAGTGATATATTTATTTCATTTGTGTGCAGTACTTTCAAGCTTTAACAGCATATTTAGCTTTACTGAAACACGGACGCTTTGCAATTATTAAGTAATCAAAGAACAATCACTGTGTTAAGACTATTGAACAATTGGTATTAAAGCATTTTTCATTAGTCCTAGGTAATGGTCGCGATGTTGTTCACACCTTTCTAAATACCACTGTACCTTTTCTCTGCCAACAAGTACTATTGTAGAGTTATATCCTTTGATATATTGTGTACATTGTCAGACACTTATTATTTGTTTATCATACCTGCCTTTGTTTCTTGTTAAAGAACTTAAGATTGTATATGCATGTTTTGACATTGAAGTGCATGTCTGTACTTATCATATAAGGAAAAGGTATATAAGCAGTTGTATTGTATTGAAAAAAGAAAGAAATAAAATAAAGATATGGACTTGTAAAATAGGGACCTGTGTTAGGACCTTGGCCGCAATCTACGGTCAGTGTAATTAAAGTTGAATTACAACTTAACATTAACTTATACTTGTTTGAAGGACAGAACTTGAACTGTGAATTGTACAAAGTTTATTGTAAAATAAATAACAAAATCACTTGATGAGCGTTCATCTTTGGAAGTCATCGTAAGCGGATGTTGCACAATTTCCCACAGGCGTAACTACATGTTAGTAGCATGCAAGTAAGGAGGATTTAAAAATCGATGACGAGGACGAGTGTTGTATAGTGCAATCGGGGGCCCCACCTAACTTCCCCAGAGCCGTCCCCCCACTATATAACACTTACTACAAATGCATTGCAAGTTTGTCACCGTTTAGGCTTCAAACGAATAGTCTAATCCAGTCTAATCCACAAAAACAATTTGTCATGTCCATTGCATGTAAGCACGTTTATTGTCAGTCATTTAAATATGCTTTTTCTGTATCTGTTGACTATAATATTTTACATCTTAGATGAGAATCTTCACAAACATAGTTATCAATACATGTTAAAATTTACACAAATAAATGTCTTTGTTGAAAAAGAGTGGCCCGCACCATTGGCTCTGTTTATTTATGTTCGAACCATTGTTCGAACCATTGTGTTGAAACAGTTCAACAGCTTGATATCAATCGACATATTTAGTTGTCTCGGTAGTCTATAGGTAACGCACCAGACTGTGGTGCGAGAGGTACCGGGTGATTCCCGGCTCTGGTAATGATTTTTGTTTGCATTTATGTTTTGTTGTTGTGTTTTTATTTGTCCGAATTACATTACTTGTCATAAACTTGTTCAATTTATATTGTAATGTTAACTTTAATATTTAGTATACTGAACATATTGCAAAATTTGTGACCGATTCTTCGTCCTCTTCCTTTTCTGTACATAACCCTCCCTGGGGCATTAACGTACAGGGTGTTTGTACAAAGTGTTGTGCGGCGTATAAGTGCAGATGTAAAAAAACAGGACAAAATCAAATTAACTCTGGCATATTAGGGCCACATGACTAGTCCTCCCTTGAAGGCCTCAAGGCTGACTGGTTGGAGGGGATGAAGGAGAACTTCATGGTGTCAATTTTGCAGAATTAAATGTGAAATCTGTGTCCGTATCCATGACCACCAAGTGTCAGGGGGTGGAAGTACTGTGCAGCTGAAATTGCTATGGGGTTGTGTGTGATCCTGTAGACCATTACCAGCTTGGCGTTGGAGCGGCGATGCTGTAATGTTGACCAGCCTAGATCTTCCACAATTGCCGTGGTGCTACTGGTAGTTCTGTAGTCACCTTGCACAAATCGGGCAGCTCGCCTTTGCACAGATGTTGGTCCCAGACTGTGTCTGCATACCCCAGGAAGGGTCCGACAAGAGTATTGTATAGGGCTGCAACGATTTTTTTACTTTGCGATTCGATGCGATTCGATTTTTTACCTTTGCGATTCGATTTTTTCGATTCGATTCATTGGTCAGATGAAAAGCAATAATGGACAAAAAATTTAAGTTATTTGTGACATTAAAAAACAAATAAATGTTTGCCTAGTACATGTACACTAAGGGCCTTCCTGACTATGACAGTCCCTTAGTTTGATCTACAGCCGAGTTGCAACTTGAGTTTGACTACTTTAAAATCATATTTTCAATGGAGAAATTAGCTTCAAAAACTATAATGGCAAAAGAGCGACCAGGAATTTAGAAAAGTAAGGAAACAAAGCACAAGTACTGACTTCAAGTAAAACATGACAAAATCATGACCATAAAATGATAATTCTTATGTCACAATTTGCTTATTTATTTAACAGTAGAGAAATAATCTTTATACTCAAATGACATTAATCCATCACGCACCATTATATAAATAGTTTTATAAAGTTTACCTATCGAAGATTAATTATGGAAGGTTTCTGACAAAATATTATGTTGCCAATGTTGGGGTAATTGTAGATCATGGCAGGAATCCAAGCCTAAATATTCTCGGATTCGCTACCTTATGCAAAAACCACACGTATTCTAAAATAAGTAATGTCCCGCTAGAACTGGCTATCAAAATTAATCATTTTAAATCAAGAACAAGCTAATTTTCCTGATTTCTTAAGCATAGCGAGACATGTGTCCGCCATGTTAACAGCTTGAACCGTCGTCTGTCAGTGGCGCTTATTGGCTTCCCTAACCCCTGTCAGCCAATGAAATTACGTGTGTTAAAAGCGATTGCGTATATCCTTTGTTCTGTTCGGATTAATTGATAAGCGTCTACTGATATTTGTTTAAAATGCGGATCAGAACAATACAGAACAATTGAACAGGAAATCGAACACTAAGAATCGAAAATCACATCGGCGGGTCTGTAATCGATTTTCGATGCATCGAATCGAATCGATGCAGCCCTACCAACAACTCCCTTTCATTCCTTAGAAGAAACATTACAAGCTGTCCACAAGACATCAAGGCCCAGTCCTACAATACTATTGTAGGACTGGGCCTTGATGTCTTGTGGGCAGCTTGTAATGTTTCTTCTAAGGAATGAAAGGGAGTTGTTGGCCTTCTTGATGGTGGTCTCTATATGTGTATTCAATGGGATATTATTTGCGATGTCGACAGCAAGGTATTTTCCACTTTTGACTTAAATTATGGTTGATTGGTGAATCTTGTAATCATAATATTCGGGTTTCTTTTCTTGTTGAAGTGTATCACTTCACATTTGCTGGGTTTGAAGGACATTTATCCACTTGTGTTATAAGCTTATACAGATATCTAGCACCTTTAAGCATTATTTTTTCTAGGATACAATCTTTACCACTCTGATAATGGGACAAAAAACCCGTGTCGTAGGAGTCCAATGAAACATTCAATACAGTTAAACAGATAAATAATTGTGTTAAATCGCCATTGACAAATGACATTATAATGTCACGAAAATAATCGTCACAACATAATCAACACATTTATTGCATTGTTAATAGAAAACATTTCAAAACCGTATGACACATTGCATATAAGGTAGTAACGAATTCTCAAAATATAATAGCCAACTTTTAATTTCGAGATTAAACGTGTAAACGATGTGACGACATATTGCACATTTTTGGTATGCAATCAAGATAACGATAAACAATAGGGTTAGTGATATTAAATAAGTTCAAGGTTCTGAAACATGTGTACTTTTTCTTTTTAAAATCTGTAATATGTGCATTGTAGAACTACAGCATTATTGTATGTTAACCGATTTTTTCTCGTTTGTTAGTAACCTTATTTTGAATATTACTTGCAAATCTTTAGTTGGAACCAAATATCTATATACGTTTAGATGGTTCGTAGTACAGAACTAGTTTGACTAAGCCCGACGATACGCTCATACAAAACAGACTTGTTGTTACATGTAAGACTTAGAATTCAAAATCTGATGCCGTCGTTGCATGTAATAAAACCAGGCCACAATCAAGAGAAAAAAGTTTGAAATTTGCTATCTAGGTTATTCAAATATGACACAATGTGCTTCGTAAAAAACACTTGTTATTGACATTAAATATTGAGTGAAGTCTAGACAAACACTTCCAACTTTATCTGTTCTAAACCTTAGTTATCAATGTCAATAAACACTCACAAACTCTTTTTTAAACCATGCATTGAACTATTAATTAATAAATAAATTATTTAAATAGTAAGAGTGCCTGCTAAACGAACTTGCAGGATAATTTAACACATTTAGTGTTTGCCTTAAGTCTAGTCAGTGTTTATACGACTCCACGTGCAACCTAAATCACGTGTATAGACTAAGTCGTTTTTATTGTGATGCTGAGACACCTTATGTACTCACAAGATAATCTTATTAAGAAAGTTAAACGACCAAGAACTGTAAAACTTTTAACAGTAATGAAATAGTTAATGAAATGCTGTCAGTGTGTGATATTGTACAACTGGGTTTCAAGGCATGGTATCGGACGGTACATTATTTGTATCTTAAGGGTCAAATAAAATATGAAACGTTCAACGGTAAACCTCCTGTTTCTATCGTAGATGGTTCCAACAACTTATATCTGATATGTGGTCTACTTCAAATGTCTCAGCAGAACTGTAAAATACGGCAGAAGCGCTCCCTATTTTGGTAATGATAGATGCAAACTTACTCATGTCTGCTAGTGTCATCGTTAACATATATAGTATGGCTTACACATTGCAAAAGACCTCCTGTGTTTACTCGATATAAGCAATACCTCAACATAAGTTTAGGCATATGTTATTTTTAAAAATGTTATGTTGACAATTAACACGAATACAGGTGCATTGAACATAAACAATTCGCCACATACTTGATACATGTAACTTATGTTGACTTCTGTGGTTAATTTGAGATCGAACGAAAATGAAACTATAATTACATCGTTTATGTATGGTATTCTATTGTTTTTCAGTAATTGTAAACGAATTGAAACACAGATAGCTTACACCAAAGGTGTAATACGGTCTGCATTGTTTCCCAAATGTAAAAAGGAAAATAAATACCAAATCAATTCAAAATTAATAACTGCTACAAACTGGTGTTGCACCGTTGTTAATTTTCAGTCAATGGTCAATCAGTGTCCTCTCGTTTGCACAAAGAATACACGATACTGCATTATATTCATTTATGTCATAGGCTCAAAAAGAAGTTCTGGTCACATGACCATCGAATCGGAAAGTAAAAGTTGAAAACGCGGTTGGAAATCAAATGTAAGAATACTCTGGTTATAGAGCTATCGAACATTATTTTTAACATTTTTTAAAAAGCAGTTCTTGTTAAAGGCTTATTGCGTTTAATTATGTGTGTTCATAGTGATGTTTTTTTTTGGTACAGGCGATTTTGTTCCCCTAAATTTGACCCTGTCTGCGATGTTTGCAACAATTTATATTACAATGAGAAAAACATACGTCATAGAATTCAATGTACCCGCGTACTCATCACTCCATGGATTTACACAAATATGTACCGTTCTATGATTTGTCTTTTTATACATTCAACGAATTGCATTGATGTTCTGTGATACACAAATAGGTTAAAATGCAATTAAACTGGCAATCAAACAGGCACGGTCGTGGCTGAATGTTATTATATTGTTTTATTTTCCGATCTTTACTCGGGATGCAGATAAAATATGGCAATACACAAGATTAAAACCCATTCAATGTAAAGACGCCTTAGAGCGAGAGTTTTGAAGTTTGAAAAGCTGGAAATCGAAAATATCTTAATACCCACATGTAAAATAAAACAAACATAAATAAAGGTGTTAGTCAACATTTTATCGGCAAACATGGCGTGTTCAATAGACATCATTCCTTAATCCGGAATGCGTTATATTGTGTTTTATCTTCATTTTGTTTAATTTAAATCGACGTTGACAATTCGTTACAGAGATACTCGTAATGAACTTGCCTAATGTTACTTACCAATCTTATTAAATGCTATATTTAATGCCTAAACTATTTTAGATACAACTTTTCACATGCGTATACTTCTTCTAGAAAAATGTTATTCTTTGTATCTGACTGATTTGAAAACGCAGATAAGTTGCAAAGGTAGGTTTTGAGTCAATACTATCAACGCAAAACGTGTTTGTTTGAATAGCTTGTCAAATATCGCGCGCTGAAAGTGGGTTGTCTTGTTTGATGTACGTACTTCAGGAGACTGGCTTAATCAATCAGTCAAGACATTATTCTTGCTGACATTGTAAATTGTAAACACACTAGAACGTATTTTAAATTGAAGGTATTAAATTATTAATTATGATCAATTATGCACTTTATGATATTAATACATTGAGCGAAGGTTCTTGTAACGTCTGGAATTGTCAAAGGCTAATGTAAAACCGAGAACGGTGTTTCCAAAACAGATCAGTTAATGAATGAATTTGATTGGTTAAGTATCTAAAAACAAGCACCACCCGATCACGTGATTGACAACGAACATCGACATCTTTGACGAAATATTAAAGCCTTTCAGAAATCGTTTCAATCGGAGAATGTAGGCAATATGAGGTGGACGTATTTTTCTTTGAAGAACCTATAAGACTGATAACACAATGGTTGTGCTTACATCTTGTGTTGCGTTTCTTTTATTAACAACGTCAATATGTGATGCAAATATTTGGACATTTACCGCGCAATTTATGAAGGGGACAGCGGTTGCAAGAAGTCATCAAACAAGTCAAGCCTTTTCTGAAATACAGTGCGTAAGGAAGTGTTTAGAAGAACGAAAGAAAGCCATGTGCAGCGTTGCAGGGTACAATAGGACGTCTAAAGTTTGTTACCTGAGCAACGATAGTCAGGAAGACGTGGTCGACGTCGATGATGATAATGCAGGAGTGTTCTTTATGAATGGCAGTAAGTTTAACATAGGATAAATAAACGTACTCTTCATGATGGTATGTTAAATTATGTTCATTCATAAAAGTGTAATACATCCATATAATAATATAATATTATATCTACTGCATTTAGACCCAGCACGAGGATTTCATTATAATTGTTATCAAACATTACAATTAGATAACGGGAATATGATATTAGTAGGAAGGCGGTATAAAGCTCAATGTGGATTTCATTTTTCTTGCGTAAAAATCATTTAGACATAAACATTTTTAACTGTTAATAAGGGAAAATAGACAAACCATAAATAAGCACAAAACGCTACATATATGTCCAGACATTAAATTAATTTAATATTTACCGTTTACATTCAGGTTAAAGCTTGATAGCTACATATTAGGACAACACATATATAATTAAGTAATCAATATTTTTAGATGTAACACATACTATCTCGATAGCTACAGGAACAATAAAGCTTACGACAACTGAGACAACCACGGCTGATCCTACCACTCCCCCTGAGAGCACCACGGCTGATCCCACCACTACCACTGAGATAACCACGGCTGATCCTACCATAACCCCTGAGATCTCCACGCCTGCTCCAACCACTTACGCTGAGACAACCACGGCTGCTCCAACCACTTACGCTGAGACAACCACGCCTGCTCCTACCACTCCCCCTGAGAGCACCACGGCTGATCCCACCACTACCACTAAAATCACCACGGTTGATCCTACCATAACCCCTGAGATCTCCACGCCTGCTCCAACCACTTACGCTGAGATCACCACGGCTGATCCCACCACTACCACTGAAATCACCACGGCTGATCCCACCACAACCCCTGAGACAACCACGCCTGCTCCCACCACTACCGTTGAGCCAACCGCGCCTGTTCCGACCACTACCGCTGAGACAACCACGTCTTCTACTATCACTATCACTGAGACAACCACGCATGATCCAACAACTACCGCTGAGACAACCACGTCTTCTCTTACCACTATCACTGAGACAACCACACGTGCTCCAACAACTACCGCTGTAATAACCACTACTGCTCCTACGACTTCCCCTGAGACAACCACACATGTTCCAACAACTACCGCTGAGACAACCACGTCTTCTTCTACCACAACCACTGAGTCAACCACGCCTGCTTCTACCACTTCCCATGAAATAATCACGGCTGATCCAACCACTACCGCTGAAATCATCACGCCTGCTCCGACGACTACCGCTGAGCCAACCACGCCTGCTCATACCACTACTCCTGAGACAACCACGCCTGCTCCTACCACTACCGCTGAGCCAACCACGCCTGCTCCTACCACTACCGCTGAGCCAACCACGCCTGCTCCTACCACTACCGCTGAGCCAACCAC
>Ga0224511_10001079_pt1 | contig 15548 bp, 6 predicted proteins | sample SF_May12_sed_USG_2_FD_169988 | JGI IMG/M metagenome (GOLD analysis project Ga0224511, IMG submission 169988) | Sediment microbial communities from San Francisco Bay, California, United States - SF_May12_sed_USGS_8_1 | ecosystem: Environmental > Aquatic > Marine > Sediment | place: USA...
TAGTGCGATCCGCTGTCCTGCATATGAAAAGCGATTTGACATGGCAAACCTACAGTATCGGTGAGTTTGAGCTCTAAAGTATAACCCGATTAGTCCAACCAGTCGCTGATTGGCTGAGTAGTTTCCAATAGTTCTATCAAATAGTACTATTGGAAGCCACTCAGCCAATCAGCTACTGGGTGGACTAATCAGACGGACGAGTACGGTGAAGGGTATACCGGCCCCTCACCCTCACCTGTTTCCGCCGGTTTGAATGGGAGATGGTTATCTTGGTATAACCTTTGTGTACCATACTTTTATTTCCTTGAATGGCGTCTTCACTATTATGGTGAAGCTGCCGGTAAAGATGCTTGTCTGTTTACCAATTACGGTTTAGCATGGAGCACCATGAGCGGGTCGGTATTAATGCTCCACCTCATAGTGAGGCTGCTTTTTAGCCAGGATTAAAGTGAGGAGTTCAGACTCACATGCAGCGGTAGTCCACCATGGTTGGGATGGGAACCCAGGTTCTCGTAATTACGAGCCCAGCACTGTACCACTGAGTTTTCCCACTATCCCATACACCAGCATGCTGATATTAATCTCGATACAAAGAATGCGAGGTAGCAACACATGCACACAATTAAGTTGTTCGTGCCATATTTGGTATATTATTGTTCAGGACATAGACAGTGTCGGAAACTATTGGGGGCGTGAATATAGAACAAAATATTTAGTCCGCTCACTTGGATCTATTTTGGAAATGTATATCAAATACGGGAACGAAGATGAGTGAGCTGCCTAAAGTACTAATTTGAAGAAAAGCATCATTATACCATTTTGTTTCAAGCTTTATACCATGCTGAAATGAATCTATTTGTATTCCCGAAAAATCAATGAAGAATCTCCTTATGATGAAAGAAAAAGTCTACTAAGAATGTGAGTGAACTGCCATCGTGCACGAATTGTAGCAGTTGAACGATGCTTGTTGCTAAAACAAGCACTCACTTAAGCATCTTCATTCTGATATCCGTTTAGGTATCCCTATTACACAGAGTAGCATGCAACTATTGACATTGCTAATAATGTTCGCAGCAGGAATGGCCTTGATCCAAGAAATGAGTTAAGGCAGTTGGAGGTAAACGTTCTGCGGGATGGGATTTGGTGTCAGTCAACCTAAGCACTATTTACAGGCCGCCCATCGATAACTCTTTTAACAAGAAGAGAAAAGTGAGTCTTTAACAATCGTGCAGTGACCCTGACCCTGATCCATTGGTTTGGCCTATCGTTTTTACTGTGGTGATCCGAAGCCACCTGTGTGCATGCCATTGCTAAGATCGAAGCTGCTACCACCGGATTTGGTTGATTCAGTGTCTGACTATTTTCATGCGGTTATGTGCCAGGTTTATACACAGAAGCTAGACAACTATAGCTTGTTGTTGACAGTCATTGAATGGAAAAAGCCTATATGGAGCGACAGTTGACAAAGCATGGAACAAATGAGGGGAGCGGCCTCTTGAATATCCCATGCTTATAAAACAAACTACTGGCATAATTCACAAACAGGCTTGCTGTGAAATTTGACAGCAATGAATCACGGAAATCGTAATGAAAGTGCAAAGTAAAAACTATTACATGGAAATCGATCATGAGTCGACCGATTGAAGACGGATGTCGTTGGTTTTATATTCATCGTAAAATCAAGTCGACGCAAGGCCACATGCCAGCCGACCAATGGAAAATCTTGGTGGTTTGCTGGTTTGATTCTGTGAACATCATTGTTTCTCATTATGACGGCCACACCAGCTTTCTTATTTAATACGATCCTCTAGCTATGACCTATCCTCTCACGACCTACTAGGTTGAACCAGTGGCTTAGTAGATAAAGCTTGGGACCAAGTTACCTGGGTTCGATTCCACGTTTGCGCATCACTTTGTACTTTCTCCCTCATTGGATTCGGATGACGTAAAATGAAAAGGCTCACTCACAGAGTACGGACTCTTTGGGGCAAACCGTTTACCATTGTCAAAACAAGTCATTTGCTTAGTAATATCATCCATGTGAAATGAGATAATTTTATCTTACCCAGTTGCCGGTGTTCTCTGCCTTCATTTTGAGTTTTTTCTGCAGCTGATCTCCAACGCCTCCCGGAGCCTGAAACTCTGCAGCCATACTGATGACATCATCGAGGTGTTCCGTATTCGCGATTGGTCGAAGTATCTCTATGTATTTCTCCAGTGTTTGGCTCAGAGTTGGGACAGGAAGTGGTGGCAGAGGTTTCTGAAAATGAGTGATAATCAGCCATCATTAGAATAGCGTGAACTGATGGCATAGGAGATGGCGAACCGGGGCGTGGACTGGGGGTCCTTGGTTTTAGTTCCCAGTATAGACACAAAATACTGTCTGTCTCACAAGACTATTGGTGGTTTTGGCTCTCGGTGGTAACTAAAGGAGGCCTGTGGGCCACATGGGTATAAACAGAAAGTCTCCTAATGGCTTATCCTGGGACACGCTAAATCAGTCCCTGTGCCTCTCCTGGAGAATAGATAGCTTTTAACAAATTAAGATAGAAGTATCCGAAACACAAAGCCATATACTCTACTTTGAACTTTCTAAAACATGGAATATTGGATATCGGGATGACTTAGGTGTGACTGATGACAACAAAATGGCTTTAAAAAGTGACTAGAACTGTTAACTCAAACCATAGGAATTCAGATGCTCATCGGTGGGCTACTCACGCTATCTCGCTACCAGCTGCAGCGGCTATAATGCACCTCTAGTTAGTTAAACTAGACAAGTGAGTGACAGGATAGAACATTCTCTTTGTTTTCTGTCTAGTAATTTTCTCACCCTAAACTTATTGGGAGGTAAAACTTTTCCTACAATAGCTACATTTCCACAGGTGTGAAGCTATTTTGTTACACAGGGCTTGGATAGTTTAGGTTTTCTCCTGTCAGTTGGCTGCATGCGTGCGTGCGTTTGTCTCCATGTTTGTCTGCATGCAAGTTCACATAGTAAAAACGCCTTTCCAGCACCTGATTGTATCCCAACAAGTGGCTGTAATGCTCTCCTTTAATATATATTGTGCTCGTACAAAATTTTTATCTATAATCAGCATCGAGCGGCGCGGTCCTTGGTTCGTGCATCGACCGATCCGGTATGGAGATTCTTCGGGTTTACAATTTCATGAAAACTGCTTGCAAGTATAGTTTAAAATACTGGTAGCTTTTGAAAGTTACTGTCAGCACTCTCTTGGGGAGGTAGTAGCGGGTCTACTCTGGCAAGAACATGACGAGACAGGTTTAGTCTATTAGTCCCTGTAGTGGAAGGCCGGAAGAAGACAGGGGTTCCGTTCATCATCCGCCTTGGGCCTTCACAATTGCTTGATTTTCTCTCAGGATTTACTCCCTTAACAATTAACTTCTGACAAGAAACTTCCCACAAGGCAACGGAAGACTATGCAGGGTGGGACTGTCCATTTCCCAAAGGTGCATCGTATACCCGCATACATCAAGATAAAAGATTTTACTGGCCCAGCGAATCCCGTTTCCCCATGCCAAAAGATCGCAGTGACTCACTGAGCAGAGAACATGGACTACCTGCTTGAAAGACTTCATTTCATTGTTTTCGCACAGCTATACGCAAGTAATTTTGAAACCTGCTGACTAAAGGCATCTTTTCTCTCCGCAGGAAAGCGCCGATTTCATTGCTTTCAAAAATGACTGAGGTGTGTCAGTTCTCGAACAGTATGCAATACCATATTTGGCACTATTTATAGAAAATTTTGACCAGAAGTTGCAAATACATGCACGTAACACCAGGGGAGAATCATGCTTCTCTTTCAGAGAAGAAAATGTCAATGTGGCTCATATTTTGACCTTGACTTCATTATTAATGTGATTCCTTAGTTATATTGAGTGACTGAAACAAAACGCTCCCATTAACCATTCTGAACTCTAAATAGTTATAATAGTTGAATAGAACACCCCCAATCCACTGTTTAAGACTCCAACATCTTTGGATATAACAGTACCACTCTTCCCTTCTCCTCGCACTGACGACGCCATATCCATTTATCGAAGAGCTGCGACTGACTACCTAATTAGCTGACAGCATGTAAGGAAGCCTCAAGGATGGTAAAACAGCACCAGAATCCTAAGCGTACCTAATCATGTGATCCGTGGTTTCATCAGAAGCTAGTGTGACCAACCTCTTAACAGACTTCACACGAACACCCCATTTCGAATACGACCCAGTTGACCCAGTTGACCCAGTTGACCCAGTTGACCCAGTTGACCCAGTTGCCACTGTTTCGACCCGATAACTGACTTCAAATCCTACCTCCTGTTCCTGTCTGGGTGGGGATTCCCTGATAGCACCAGTGATTTTCTTTCCGCCGCTCTGACTCCAGCCTTTCAGTTCTCTTGGCGCTTCGGTTTGACTCCGTTGGCGGGCCACCTGCTCAGCCTTCTGTTTAGCCTCGTCTCCCCATTCCTTGCCCAAAACCTTTGAGTATTTCAATCGACATTCCTCAAAGATCTTTTCTCTTCTTTTCTCAATGTACATAGCATTGCACTTCATTACCAGATGCATGGCTGCGATGGATCCGTCTTCCTCACTATGTAGAATGTCTCCAATCCCTCACATACTTTGCGGTTCTGCGTCTATTGGTTGGTCGATTCTACGAGCGCGCGTACTTCAGTAATGACAGCAGGGTAATGCTTGTTGAGACATGGATTGCTGCTACTGGACTGGCCAATTGCCACGCGCCAAAACCATTAATCAATCGCATGTATTGACCAATCCAGAATGACTATGGAAAACGAAAATCCAAAATTCCAATAACTCAAACGCCCGTGATTCTAGTGCACACTAGTTGGATCTCCGCAAAAGATTCAATTTGTGAAAGATCAACTAAATAGGTGCATGCATACCCTATAGATATTCCCCTTGAATTTTAGCGCTAATACCATCCCATCCCTCCTACAACTACGTTGTAAGACCACCCATGGTTAGGGTTTTCTGATCCATGTGATTACAATACCTAAATATTGTATATAGGAGATTGCAATAAAATACTGCAGACATTGCTTTGTTATATAGCATGTTTAGTATTCGTTGTGTACTAGAATACTATTGCTTATAATGTATCAGAGGGGTATGGGGAGACAATTTCAATGCCTCCGTCTATGCGAGCAGTGACATATGTCACTGAGTAATGATGTGGGTGAATCTGTTGCATCACAATTTATGTACATTCGAGAGGAAAACACAATATGCCTCGAGTTATAGACTAATGTGAATGCTTATTCTCATTTTTAACAAAGAGAGTTACCAAGATGAAACGGCCCTTTAGTATATATAAGAACGTAAACTCAGGCAGGTGGCATTCCTGGTATTTAGTCCGGAGCGCTCATAAAAGGTTCATTGTAATTCACAGTGCAATGTTTACAGATTTAATTCTATTTAAACATATTTATTGCCCGTTGGAATTTCCTTGTACATCTAATTGTTAAAATCTCTTGAAAATCCAAAATATAACTATGATGACCCCCACAGTCTGACTGCGACATACGAGAAGGAGCCAAATGTACTATACTGGGTAACAATTTTTGCATCTACCTAGCTATATTTTACCCTATAGGCTACATGCTAGAGCAGCTAGACTTGCCTACATTAAAGTGCAGTTCACTGGGTTGGTAATCGATTTTATGGTGTCAGAAAGAATTGAGTCCTTGAATGCGAGCACTAATCAGAAATCATGCTCGCCGCAAAGAATTTTATGCGGTGCATGATTAACATTTTGTATGTGATAACCATTATAGATGATGAAGTGCCTGGAGTCAAATTTTCAAAAAATAAAGTTTTAAATAAAAATATTATGCATAAATAGATAACCGTCGAAAGAGTTTTTATATGCTCTGGGTATACGCAGTGATTACGGCCAAATAATGCCGTTGTTGCCATCAACCCTCCTCATTCATCCAAGCTTATTGGGACTGGCACTGAGTTAACCTGAGATATGTCCCCAATTGGCAAAGAAATTATCTGACCAACTTACGAAATCTGGAGACAAATCAACACACTCAGTCACGGTTACAGCATTCCAAGTTGATAAAGTCAGTGGAGACCATGATGGGTAAGACCAGGCATCAGGGCGATGACATATGCAACCTTGGATATGCAACCTGGTTTACACAGCAACTGAAGAGCTGACAATAGGAGCACCCCATAGCCGGTATTCGGACCCAGGTTCTCATAGTGGTCTGCCCAGTGCTCTAGGACTGAGCTACCTCACTATGCCGATGTCAGAATGTTTTCATGGGTCTTAAGTGGATCTGTAGATCATCATCAACATAAAGGTGTTTTGTGTGTTGTGACATATTTCCCAGCTAAAAGATCCTAGTTACAACTCACAAAAAGAAACTTAAATAAATGTATGTGAAATGCCAAAAAGTGGGCTCTTTATATTTTCATGTATTAAGTATCTTTTTAATTTTATCTAAAGTTTGTTCTATATTACCGTGTGCCTTTGCTATTGTCACTCTATAAGCTAGGTTATAGCTGAGCTGTGTCTTTTAGTACACCGATCATTTTGTTTCAAAGGATGACTCACTGACGATTCCAATCTTTTAGTCATGATGCAGTTTTTTGTATAATATCTTCACTGTTATGGTGAGGCTGTTGGGTTAGATACCTGTCTTTCACCAGTTACGGAGTACCACGAGCGAGTCGCTATCCAGGCCCCACCTAATGGTGTATGAAATGCAAACACCATATACATGTAACATTTATATTACGACTGTATGTGTTTGTACAAGGCAGAACCTAATATCTGCATTTGATGCATAATATATTGTTACTGAAAAGTATTATATTAGTAATAAGTTGCGAGTTCGAGCTCTTGGTAGCACACAGCCTGTAAATGACCCCAAAACACTATAACATAATGGTTATTTCTGGCTTTGTAGCAAGACAAAGCCAAAAAACAGATTCTAGTCTCCGGCGAGCGAAATAACTTTACGGCCCTAATTTTTCATTAATTCCGCTGAAAACAATATGTTGCATTATATGAGAGTACTTCTGGTACGCAGATGTGTTTCATGTGAGATCAGATACTCACATCACTAACTCGGAGGCTTGTTTCCATCATGGTCCATGACGTTCCCCACAGAGAAATCATTTAGGAATTAAGACCTCCTTTAATTAATGCCGCAATCCGACAAGGATAAAAATGGGAACATGGTGCTCAAAACGAGGATCTTTAAGCACCACTCTAACCATTAAGGCATAAGGATAACCATTAAGGATACGAATGGATAAGCTCATTTTGTTTTACATGGATGGCATGACTAAGCCAATGGCTTGTTTTCAGGATGGACCATGATTTCCCCCCCCCCCCCATAGAGTTAGTACTCTATGAATGGGCCTTCTTCATTTAATGTCATAACCTAAATCCGGTGAGGGATAAAGTACAAAGTGTCGCACAAACTTTGGATCGAACTCAGGTTTGTACCCCCGAATTGCATTCAGATTGTACAGGGATATACATACACGCATAGTGCTTACCGTTAAGTCCCAGTTAGGGAAGACCAGTAGCTGCTTGGAGGACACTCGTCTCACATACTCTTTAACATGTCTAGTAGTCGGTGACTGAGCATCAGTTAAAGTGACACTGCTTCGTCTTCTTACTGAGACAGCCATCTAAACAAGAAGCAATCTCAGCTATGCAAACTTAACCTTAATTACTGAATAAACTTCTCTAATAATTTATATGGATATGATGTGGAGAATTACAATCGGACACGCTTTATTGGGCTGAAAACATTTACACGTGGCAAAACAGGTTGCAACAATACAACATGGTGATTGCAAAACTTCTTCCCACGAGGCAATGATATAAAACCATGCCACAGGAGGATAACTCCAAATGTGTAGCGGTTATCCTTGGCCAAAGACTGTTATATCAAAATAGAAGTGTTATGGTAGAATATGACCGTTATCAATATAATGCAGTTCCCACGGTTCGAAAATATACTAACCTACCTTACATGTAGCGTTCAGTAGCACAGACCAATCAAGACACGCTGTTGATGATCTATTCTCAAGCAAGTAATACTGCGGATCAAATTATAAGCGGAATCAATAGGTCAGGATTACAAGCGAAATTGAATCTCAGCCTGACACGATGACTATACTTTGGCCCTCTAGATTGGCCAAAACTAATGGAGTCGCATTTTAGAAAAGTCGTAAGTGAATAATTAAAGTCCGGTGCATCGTATGGCCAATTATCAACGGTCTCACGGATGCTGTTTGAACCATTATAATCAATATGAGCCAATTTGCAAACATGGCAATTAAATTGCATTTCGCTGAAACAAGACTAGATGGTTGAATGGTGGATGATTTTTAGGGTTACATCATTTGTTTCTGTTAAGTTATTTAATTCATTCTCCTGTGTATCAGATATGTTTCGTCAAGCCCCCAGGCGTCAGCCAAGAGGCGGCACGCGCTGGTTCTCCTAAATTCAATTACCTGCAGAATCAATAATCCATGGTTTCATGTCCGAGAAAAGCCCATATGTGCGCCAAATTGTGTTTCACGTAAGCCCCCAACCTAATTTGACTAAAGTGAATGGGATTTAATTATGGAAGGTTCATGTCTCCAAGACGAATTACATTCATCAAGCTAATAAGAAGCGGATAGTTCATGCGATCCAATGATGACGCATTTGGTGCCGGCCATGCCACTCACACCCGATATTGCACTGGGTAAAGCCTTAAGACACCTCTTCTACTAATAGAGATCGTATCATCTTACCTCTAACAACCATGAGCCAAACACGGCTAAAGCGAACAAGATTATGCTGACTGATATTACAGTCATATAACCATCCAGTTGTATATATGTCACTGAACCATCTGACAAGCAAGGGGAGGCGTGATGTGGTTAGAGTGCTCGCCACTGATTCCGAAGAGCCCAGGTTCAAATTGAAAACACAGCCTGTTCACGGGAAAAACTCTCTCTGCTCACCCAGTAGGAAATGAGTTCCCGACTTTTCAGAGCTGGGAAAGGTGAAGGCAGTGAGAAAAGGCTGTGGCGCCCCACCTCAGTCACACTGTTGCCGGTACAATGGCCAACGGCAAAGGAACAACCTTCACCTTTAACCAGCAATGAGAATCCCTTGGCCATTTTTCCTACGGCTAGATATTATAATTTACTTGCACCTATCAATGAAGGTGAACAGCGCTTGGTTTATCCATTTGTAATAAAAGATAAACATGGAATAGTACAGTGTGCAATGTAATTACAGACTACTTTCCAATATGATCACAACATGCACGGTAATTGCATTTTTTGAGCTATGCCCTAGGGTAAAAATAAAAATTTCACACCAACCTACTCTTCGAAAAGTGATATAACACAAATGTTGCGACTAGGAATGTCTACTTTCCGCATCGCCTTGGGCTTTAATAGTCGGACTCGTCCGAATCAGTCTCTTGCTCACTAGCAGTGGCCACCTCTATAGCTGGTACATGATCAACACTTGGTCGCCTGGGTAGAGGCACTGGCCCTTTAACGTTACCAGGGTGGTGTTCCGTTGGTTTAGATTTATCAGTTAATGCCGTGCCCTCATTAACTTCGTCCTCAGAGTCGCTTACTTCTTCTTCCTCCTCCTCTTCGTCAGTGTGTGAAATGTGTGACACATTGCCATTTGACTGAAACGGTTTGTTGATCACTTGCTCTGTTAGATCGAGGTTCATGTCTTGATCTTCACCATCAGCTGTGAATGTCTGGTAAAGCTTGTGATTAGGAGTGGTGCCATCATCACCTGTACCCATCAACTCATCTTCTGGGTCAAACTTATGATAGTCATAAACCTTACGTAAGAAAGCTAGCAGCGGAGCGTACAGGATATTACTCACAAAGATACCGGCATTCAGAGCGGTAAATCCGATGGTTTTGGTGATCTGACCCGCAAGGATTGGACCAAATGAGTAGGCGAGAGAGTAGGAGATGTCAGCGATGGCATAGACACTACCATACACAGATACATGGCGAACATCCACCATATGAGCCATCAGGGGTAGAATCGCCGTGTCAACCAGAGCTATGCCGAAACAGAGAATGCTAAGTGGAAGCATGAGCAACGCAAAAGATGTGCAGAATGGGATAATCATACAACTTGTTCCTTCCAGGGCGAGCCCAATGGCAGCCATGAGCCACTGCTTGCTGGGGTATCGTTCAGCTAGTTTCACGGTGATAAACACACCGGCCACATGAGGGATAAATGCGGGTAGCCAGATAAGTCCAATCTGCCATTCGGGGGCACTCATCTTATCTCTCATCCAAAGAGCGATGGTAGGTTCGATGAAAGCTAGCGAGACGTTAGCCATGACGAGGCATCCGGCGCACACAGCGATGTAAGGGTCAATAATGAGCTTATAAATCGGAGTTGCGTTAGGAAGTTTGTCTTGCTTTTTCAGTTCCTTTCTTTGCTTTCTGACCGGTTTAGTAGCGAACATCATGAGAAGTCCATCACCAAGTGCAATAAGCGCGAGGATAATAAATGGTACGGCTTTACCCGCGAACTCATAGAGAGAGCCACCAAACGGAGGTGCGACGAGACTACCGAATGAGATAAAGGCCAGGGCTATACCAAGAGCTGCTGATCGCTCTCCGTCTTCCTGATATCTGTCAGCAATCATAGCAAGTCCGGATGTATCGGCAAAAGCTGAGCCAATACCCTGCATACTTCTGGCTACGAATAGAGCGCCATAACTTCTACCTATGGCAAACATCGAAGTGCTGAAGAATATAATCGTCAAACCGATCATCATAGGAATGTCATAACCGATTCTGTCCATCAACGTACCGGTAAAAGGATTAACTAATAGTTGGAATATCGCCTTACACGCGAATAGCACTCCTATGTTAACGTCTTCGTTCTTATTTTGGTACACTCCTGCCATCATACGAATAGATTTGAAGAGAGTGTTATTTGGTTCTTTCTGAACACCAGCCGGTGTAACCTCAGTAATTACACCCGGTGAGTACGATATTGTTGACATGGTGGGAACTTCCGAAGTTGTCACATTATAAGTTACATTCACCATCTTATAGATTGGATCGTTCTCACCAAAAGCATGTATAGACCGAAGATAAGTTGGTATGATGGGAACGATTACCATGTATAACATGTTATCGAGTAACAGAGCGATACAGACAATCACTAATACAATTCTCCTCTGAGATTTCGGATTGTTAATCTTCGCATTAATACTATCCATCCAATGGCGGACGTACTTATTGCTGCACGGCAGTTTCCAGTTAGCAATCATCTCCCTCAGTGAGTAGAGAAAGGCATAGATCTTCGTCCCACCAGGTGGCGGTATGCTCTCAGTCGGGGAAGTTGGAGACGTCGTATCAGATGACTTTGACTCCATCTTGGTTAGTTGGATAGCTCAACCAAATGGTTGTGTCAAACAGCCTCCTTAGAATTGCCAATCAATTCTTTTGCCAATCTGTAATACAATAGTTTGAGAAGTTTGCCTTCTTTATGCTATAATACAAAATATCAATCTCTTATTGAATTATTAATGATACTTAATCGTTCCTATAGTCCTTTACGTTGTCAGCTTTAGAAGATCTGCAATAAGCCTAGATCCTGCAGATTATATACAGCCTACAACCAGTGCTTAAAATCTGGCGTGACTGGGTCCTAAAGAAAAATTGGGCAGGAGAACGCTGAGTGACCAGTGCTCTCTCACTACAGCATCTCATCAGTTAGCTTTTAATATCTATTTCGCACTTACAGGCAACAACTCTTGTCGAACTTATAACAGCCTATACCTACCTCAAACCCCAAACTCCAAACCCCAAACCCCAAACCTCAAACCCTTTAATTTAACTATCGTGTACAACATAAGAACCTCGGATTTTTATGGGTAAAACTGGAACAGATTTACCAAGACTAGTTTTAGAAGAAAAGTACGATCTTCATGCTTTACCTACCAAGCAATACCATGCAATAATGATTTGATGCTCCTAAAATATTCTACCAGAAAGCAAAAAGAGAATCTTGTAGAAAGAAAACCATCACCTACCTTCGTCAGTCCTAACCAACAGAAGCGTCCACACAGCTTTTCTTTATTGACTTATAGACTATTGCTCATTGAATCAGCGGCTATGATTACCCGATGCAGTATGATAGGGACAAACCAAGTTATAATATAATCAATATAGGTTTTCTTAGACCGCAAATGACTGCATAAACCATTTAGACCGATAAAGTTCCTAATTTCTAAGACACCTCTGCCTTAGGCCGGAGCTTTACACACATGTTCCTCCAATTCATCTAAGAAAATGGTATAGAATGGGTAATGAATAAATTTAGTAGCAATCTGCGCATCTACTGCAAAGAAACTGTGCATGTGGTGCAGAATCACTTGCGCATCACGATTATACCATAGCAAAATCTTTACAGTGATGGTGGATGGTGTGAAGTCTTTAGGAGGTGTTGAAGCTTTTCCTCACCATTGATTACTAGGCATGGTGTGAATCTATATCACACCTCAGCCCCATGAGGGAGAAAACACGAATAGGTCATGGTGGTGGTGACACAGAGGAGGCTTACTATAGTTTTCCTAAGCTTCACGATTAGATACTCGTTTTTTCACCAGTTATGGCTTAGCATGGAGCACCACGGGTGGGTCGGTATGAATACTCCAAGGTGGAGGGTCAATTAACCTAAGTCATTTGTTCACACATCACCCACTAAAGCTCAGCTACATTTCTGGAGATGGGAGGTTGGACCTTTAACAACCATGGAGTGATCTTGGTCCAAACCAGTAGAAAAGGGCCAAGATCACTCCATGGTTGTTAAAGATCCAACCTCCCATCTCCAGAAATGTAGCTGAGCTTTAGTGGGTGATGTGTGAACAAATGGCTTAGGTTAATTGACCCTCCACCTTGGAGTATTCATACCGACCCACCCGTGGTGCTCCATGCTAAGCCGTAACTGGTTTTTTTATTGTGGTGATCCAACCCGTGCTAACAATTTGGAGTGAGGGCCCGTACCAAGAAAGGCACCACACTGGCAGTGAGACTTGAACCTGCAATCCATAGATTGCAAATCCGGTCTTTTACCAATTGAGCTATCCTGGCCTCATAGGGGGTGTGATTCACAATCATCTCTAAACTAAATCAATCGATTCCATGCCTGAGGCAGCCATAATATAGCTCATACAGTATAACATGAGCACAGGCATTTAACCATATGTTGGTCCTAATTTCATTTCCATGCACATTCAATGAAGTGGCCCGAGACTATCTGATTCCAACATTTCATGCAATATCTTTCAAACTCCTACATGTACAAATGTACAGTACTGATGATTGATCTTATCCTGAGTATGGTATCTGAAAATAGTAGGTGGACGGCAACGTACATGTGATGATTCCAAAATATATATTTTGAATATAAATTGATGAAAAATTTCCATACAAAATAAGAGACAGTTCAACCTTACTCATTTATACTCTGGCACCTGCATGGCCATCCTATTTAACAGACTTCATAAGCCTGAGGCTAGTTGGAGCGTTAGGAGCTGACAATTATGTGAGGAGCTTATTCTCATGGTGGATGGTCAGTAGGACTATAGCCTTTGAAACCAGGGTCTTTCAATCTTTACCCAAGCATTCTATAGCCATGCGATTGAGCTATGCTGCTATCCAATTATGATGTCAAAATTACTGAAAAAAATGTCTAGGATGTGGGTTCTTCATTCACTATTGGTCATTACCGGCCAGCAGTTGATTGTATACTTGGTAGTGGATATTGTTGGACGACTGGAATCTCAGATAGCTACAGTCCCTGGGCTTTGAGTGTGTACTGCTTAGATTATGTAGGAGGTTTGTGCTTGTATCTTTGACTAGAAGTCCAGTCTGCCATATAACTAAGCATGATACCTATTTGAAGTTGCTTGCAATATCGTGGCACTAATTTCCTAGATTGATTACCTAAAAACTATTGGCACATTGAGTGTATGAAGTTGAAAACTAAACGCATTCAATGTGAAATAGCTTAAATGGGTCGCTCTCTCTCTCGCATGCACGTGGCAAAGCTACCGGGTCAGATACCCGTTTCTTACCATTTTTAGCTTAACTTGGAGCACCGCGTGTGGGTCAATATCACTCCAGGTTGGGGGTCAATCAACCTTAGTCAATTTACGCATCACCCGACGAAACCTAAATGGGTATACAACTCCAAACGGATGCTGTTTTCATCACTTCTTACAGGAATAGACTGTGTGAACGCACGATCCTATTTTTGCTAAACTAGCCGGCATGAGAACCTGGTTTGAGCAACGTATTCTAATTCTTGATCTATTTGAATTTATCTACGCTCAAGGCAGAAACAACTCGATGGTTTAATTGGGCATTGTCCGTTTCCGGTTAACCTGTTTGTTTAACATTGCAAATGCCGGTGTAGGTTATCCAGTACAAAACTCTGACACAAGTCAAATCGATACCGCTTGAAACTGTACATGGCAAGGTGGCAAATAGGTGTATATTATATGGATAAGGGAAGCAGTGATCTAGTAGTGGATTCGGATTGGGACCAGGTTCGACTAATTTCGAGCACAGTCATAGAGCTTCTTTTTCTTTTTATATCTCTATGGCCGAACAACTGTAGGGAGTGGTGCAGAAATTGAATGCTTTGACTCAGCGTTTGCCAGGGTGCGTCATTGGGAGACTTTCTGCTTGCACCCGTATAACCCCGCAGAGAAGGTAACTCCATGGAACAACCTCCGTCATTTAATGTCGGGATCCAAAACCGACGCGGCTGGTGTAAAAGACAAACTTTTTGCCTAAACTAAAAATCGAGCCAGTGACGCACGGTTCAACGCCCAGTGAGCTAAGCTTCACCTCTAGTTATACAGTTATAAGTAAAACATGCTTTTTGATTTTCAATACATATAGTCATATAGCAATATATTACATATTATAAATAATATACATCTCTTTGTGTACAACATTTAGTCAATGTTCCACGGGTAACTGTAAAAGTAATGTAAAAGGTGACGCAATCCAAAGTAACACATTTACAAATATGTCCAGATCCATAAACGTTGTGGCGGTCATACCAACCATCCAGTATTAAATTCTACCATCGACATACAACATTGGGTTGCACTTAGTGCTTATGACAATCATTTGTGCTGTGTGTGCCCGGAGCCATTAGTAAGACAAGGGCTGACTAGAGACATTTAAACATAGCAGAATCCTGTCCTGGCCGCTCCACGTAGTCACTCACAAAGTTATAACAATAGCGAAACTGCTCCTATAAAAAATATATTATGTGTAGGACTGTCATCAAAATAGGATAATGGGCTGGTATAGCTGGATTGCTCATTAGTATAGCCCTGGACTTGCAACCGTAAAAACCTGGGTTCGAATCCCAGCCATGGTGGGGTCTGTCATGAGCTCCTCATATCAATTCTAAATCAAAAACAAAATCAATCCCCACTGTGAAGTGGAGCAGTTGGAACTCCTAAACCGT
>Ga0224511_10001080_pt1 | contig 15543 bp, 12 predicted proteins | sample SF_May12_sed_USG_2_FD_169988 | JGI IMG/M metagenome (GOLD analysis project Ga0224511, IMG submission 169988) | Sediment microbial communities from San Francisco Bay, California, United States - SF_May12_sed_USGS_8_1 | ecosystem: Environmental > Aquatic > Marine > Sediment | place: USA...
AACCCCAAAAATGACTTTGATAGAGACTTTTTAGCGAAGGCACTATGTACAATGGTAATTATGAAGTTGCATCCCTTGTTTATATATATATGTATATGTATGTTCAAAAACGATATTTTCCCCTGTGAATGGAATAAGATAACAGACACAGAATATGTAAACGTGGGTATATAGCGTTTTAATAAGTTTTTTTTGTAAATGACAAATGGGTTGTCCACAGTTAGGGTATCGGCACAGGGATTGTTGTTAGGTCTTTGCAAACAGTTTATTTCATTTGAAGGGACAAAGGGGTGACATGAAAATTGAACCTCGTCATTATCATCATCTGCTTTGTCTCTTCCGCTATCTTCTGCACTAGATTCAACTACGCCGTCTGCGTTCTTTTTGTTCCCACTACCAAGACTCATAGAAGTCTTCTGTTGTTCATTAGGAACCTCTGTTTGAGGGATCGTTTCAGATTCACTTTCATCGGTTGTGGGAATATTTTCAGATCGTGTGACTTCGGCTGTGTGGATCTTTTCAGATCCTTTCCACACAGCATTTGTGTTTTTCCCGTGTGCATTGATGGAGTTGTTTTCAACCTGATCGACCTTGATATGAATGTAAGTCGTTCATGAGCAAGGGGCCCAACATTATTTTAATAGTTCAAAAATATTTTTAAAAAACTCAAATGAGTGTTCGAAAACACGGGGTGTACGAAATGTATTGAAGATAATAATAAAGGTTAAACGGAGATCATATTGGCTGCTTTAAAAACTGTGTTTGATTTCAATAATGATAATGTTACATACATGAACTTTGTGAACTTTGACCTGGTTGCTACCCATTCTTCACCCCAGTCGAGGTTGCCTGGTAACGTGAAGAGAGGAACAGCGAACTCCCAGCAACAAATGGCGTGGCGTTAGTCTGCTAAAACAAGACTATGGTATTTTGAGATGAGTACATAAACATTAAGTTGACTGCTTGTTTTAAAGCAATGCTTTCCTAGTACCTTCGCTTTATAAGCACATTTAATTGTTTGTGTATACTTTTAATTACACCTAATTTATTATAAATGGGTTTGAACAATGTTGCCAACACAATTGGGGGAATTTTTAAAATGACAACACACATGAATGTAAGTACAAAGAACGAATGAGATGGGATAGATACATATTTGATTAATTTCTCAATAATAACTATTTTTGTTACAAATAAATTCTTACCGCAGCAGCATACACATCCTCGCGTCAATATCCCGTTTATCCAAACACGCATGACATTTCTACGTATTCCACTTTTAAACAATAATATGTTTTATGTGTTAAAAGCCACTGGACAGAGCTTTAAATCTGTTAGGAATTTGACATTAAAAACCTGATACTTTTGCACAAACTCACTTTCCATTTCGTTTTCTGTCACTGTCATGGACTTAACTATAAAAACAAATGAGTTAAAGGATCACTGTATTGTTACAGTTTTCTTAAGGACTTAGCGACTATTATTTGACAAACTTACAGCCGATACTTGATACTCGCTTGTGCCAAGGTATTGGTTTAATGTTAAAAGTGTAAGGGAACTGTTAATCCATAGATTAACAAACCAATAGTAATCAGTCAGTAAATAAATACAAGTACAGAAGTAGTCTCGTATCGTACTTGACTAAGTAAGTTAAAACCACTAAACTTAACATCGAAACCCAAGCTTCAAACTAGTTCCGTTCTAAGTTTATTAACCTAGTCAATTATATATTTTCATAATATCTATACGTTTTCAAACATAACAGCGCACTACATAATTATTTAAAATATCCAAAGCATCACTTTCATTACAAAATACCTCAAAGCATACACACTTCCTTTTTGCATTCGGTACCATCTTATTATTAGTGTTTATCATTTTAAGAAAAAGTCTGATCCACGTTAAAAACAAACACTATTTTGTTTCTACAAACACTTAACGTATTTTATTCATTTCCCTTGCTGTACTTCATTACAAATGACTGTACAGCCCGTCATGCGACACTTTACTAAACAATCGCAGAACTTAATTGCTTTCATTCTCCTCTTTGCGAAAATAGGTTCGGGCTCGAATCAGCACATGGTCGATCTGTGAACAGAAAAAGAAATGATACATCTCCTATCAAAAGATCTAAGGCAGTATGATCGGAATTAATGAAAATTGTTCTTGCAGTTATGATATGTCTCTATTTTGTTTGAATTACTGCAGTACACATGTATATTAATATTCTCACCCATTTATACATTGCGGCAGCCGCCATGTTGACCCTTTCCACGTGCTCATACGGGTATTTGTGCACGGTGACGTTTACGCGGTTCAGCAGGTCGACGTCCATGTTTTGCCAGGGGAATTTTCGGTCGCTCATGAACTCCATCCGCTTAATTAGCGTCATGTGGTCGAGGCTGTCCTTGGACAGAGTCAGCTGGGAGTGAATGTAGCCCCAGTCCTGCAATACGCAGTTTGATAGAAAGCACCACATTAGCATGTAACATACTGTATGAGCGATGGTTTTGGTCATTTTCCATATGCCGTCGTATAAAACGTAGACTGCTATCTTTTAAGCAAATTTTGACCACAGGTATTCAGTCAAAACCGTTAACTATTTTTAATAGAGCAAAAAGTATTTGTTTTTGGACTGTAACGGTGTAAGCTGCTGTGAATTAACACACTACGAAGCGGTAATGCTCATTTTTGTACCCTATGACATATTAGTAAAGAAACACAAACTAGTACATAAAACGTTGCTAAATCATACAACACGCCAACACCCAACCCACCTTGAGGTTGCCCTTGTATCCGAGCAGCATACAGAGGGCCGCTAGCGTGTTGTGGACGACCGGGGCCGGTCGAATCACGCCATACAGCTCCTCGTTCGCCTCCCGGATACCCGGGATGTCTTGTGTGTGGCCTGTAACAAACATCCAATCACTGTCTTGAAGAATTTGTTTGGATTTTTACTGTATTATGTATATTTCATAGTTTTGTCCGAAAGCGCTTTAAACTACTTTATTAATCAACTTTTTATACTATGATACGTAAATAGCATATTTTATTCAATACGGATTAAACCTAAGCGGAGAAGATGAGAACATAACTTTTGCACATTTTACACACCAAATATAAAAAATATATAATATTTTCCAATAGTTGCTAATATAAGTCCATCTTAACCTTGAAGACTGAGCAGCTCCGACCGGAAGTTCAGTAATCTCTCGACATCCGCGGCCAGCGCCTCGCGGTAACGGTAGTGGACGATGCGCCGTAAGGTCTGAGTGACAATCGGCACGTTACGCCGCTTGATGCAGTCGACGATATCTAAAATACACGAGGCAAATACACCACTGTGTTGACATCAGCCTTGGCAAACAAGAAAGAAAACTGACAAAAGCATTTGATATTTAACAACAGACAACATTACAGAAAACGCTGGCTTACACTTTAGTACATTACATACACAAGAATATGCCATTATTTGTTACTTGTAGCAAGTCAGAAACATGGGTGAAAAAAGTCAGTAAACGTAAAGTAAAATGAATGTAGCTTTCTTTAAGTTAAGCAGTTTTACACTCATGTAAAGACAGTCACCTCTTTTCAGTTTCAAGAACTCCAGTTTGGCCTGCGCCGCCGCGATGTCATCGTCAAGTGGCGACATCTTCATCCCCTGGCACTTCTGTAGCGTCGTCTTGATCAGCCCGATATCGTCCGTCTGCAACGCTTCATTCAGTGCCGCCTTGGCAAGTTTCACATCTGTAGGCTGGTGGATGAAAATGATATGCATTTTAAACTCTTGCACAGTTCAATATTGTATTCTTCACCAAAAATTCATTTTATTATTGTATAATAAAGAATATCGACGAAATATCATGTGTTTTTCCCCCAAGTACTTCGAGGCACAGAATGTGTTAACTTACTACACGTATAATGTAGTAAATACGCCTCGATGTAGACCTACCTCCCTATGGTATATGGAGTTCTCCCTGAGAAGGTAGTAGCACACGTTTCTGGTGCTGCCTTTCTTGGTTGTACGTGTCCCGTTGACTGTCTCAAGTTCAGTTGCACTGATCACAATAGCGTAATCCGTTTCTCTTGGACAACCGAGCACATCGATGGTTAACTGTCGAGAGATCGGATCTTTTGAAACTTCTACACGAACAGAACTTTTGTCATGGGTTGCACAGCTAGTAGTTTTTTGTTTAGAAAGTTCTTTTTCTGATTTGAATTCACCATTGGCATTAATGTGCTCATCGACTTGTCCTTTGTGTAGTTGTAGCGTTGGTAAGACCTCGGCACTGTAACTGAACGCCGAGATGAGCGCGCGGTTGATTTGGAAAGTGATCCCCGCCAGGTAGCTATCACAAGTAGGCCGTCGAGATATCGGCAACACCACTTTCGGCTGATGCATTATAACACCGCTCGGTTTAGAGGCCAACAGCAGCCCAACACTCTCGCACTGTGGCCCGGGACCCCAGCATACATGGGGAGGATCAGCACGATGTAGGGACCATGAGGACAGGTTATCTTCTGATATGAGGCTAAACTTACACAATGTTGCATTTTGTGTACCGATTCCCCCCTTTAATGTCAACCTGTACATTCCCGGACATGGTAGCCTTACTTCGAAAATGAATCTATCGATGCTTCTATATGCGATAACCTGACGCGCAAGCATGTTTGAATGGCAGAGGGTTGAATATTTCTTATTTTCTACTTCATTATCTTGAACAAGCTCATAATTTATGTTCAGACGGTGTGCATGCTTATGTGGTGCTTGTATTACGACATTCACTACACCACCTATAGCGTTTTGAACACAACTGGGCCTACTGAGAAATGCAAGTCCCAATGATGTAAAGGCTGGACTGATATTAGCTAACGTCTCAAACGCTTTGACTGTTTTCAATGCTCTCTGTTTTGGTATAAGGCTCCATCTGATATCAGTAGCATAGCAACAATATATAAACAGCTCCGGACGAGGCATGAACAAGTCTTCATTTATTTCAATAAAGCTTTTATGTTCTTTATGTTTAGTTTGAAGTTGTGAAGCTAGACGCACGTCATTGTCTTTCGCGGCGCCGTATGTTCCCCGGCACACCACGAGCGGGTGAACGAGCTGCCAACTTCCGTCCACGTGCACGGCGCACCACGTGTCACGTGCATCCTCCCCGATACTGTCGCCCGGCTGATATCTGCCTGACTTGACGAACCCAGATATGATAACAGTTGGTATATCAGCTCCCCTTTAAATGAAACAAATAAATATGTGACTTGAAACACACGGATATTCACTTGAATAGTATTACTTTTATTTTTAAAGATTGCCTAACAAACTAAGTCATAATGTAGAAACATAATATAGTTAGATGAGCATAAGAAAAAAAGAGAACAAAGCTGAATAACTTTGAAATTTTTATAAACAAATGAAATGCTATATTCAACACTATTAATAAGAAAATATATTTTCGTTCTCAGCTACAAAATTACAAAGGGACTAAACCTTCGCAACAAATATAATAAGGCCCGTATTCATTTCGCTATACTTGACTTGCCAACCTCTGCAATAATCAAAATTTAATAAATATTGCTACAACAAATATTGTTTAGTTTTATTAAACCTTATTAAAGTTTCGTGAATGCATTTTTACAACCATTATATACCTGCAGAGCAGCGTAAATGCCTCCGTAAATGTAATAACGCCGTTTCTTAGATGTTGTACAATCCCGCTAGGCGTACCAAGGTCGGCAGAACTATGGCGGGTCTTCGTAGTGTCTTGGTGTGCAAGCCAAACTATGAGGGCTCTCACGAGGCACGTGTTGGGGTAGGTTGTAGACACCATTGGTTGCATGAGGTAGAACACGAGGTCAGGAAAACTGACGCCATGCTTTGATGTGGCCTTAATGAAAAATAATAAAATGGTGTTATCTCATGGGAGTGATACTCTGTGAAGGATTTCATTATTATTTTGCGGCTTTGCTTCAACCCTGATATTAATAAAAGTATTTTATTGATTTTAAGAAAGAAATCTTCATATCTAAGATGAAACTTCCTTTACAAGAGTTTTACAGCAGGTATATTATTATTTTTATAGTTGGAACTTTGTTACAATAGTTTACCTGTTTTGCGTGTTTATCAATCAAGTTAAAAGACAGCATCGCCCTGGAGGTGCCCCTATGCGTCAGTTTCCTCTGTCTCAGTCCTGAATCCGTTCTAGATCTGACTGACGCACGAGATGGTGGCGGTCTTCCTCTCTCAGTGCCGGAACCGGATCCCCTGTCTGTAAGCGCTCCTTCAGCCCCTTGATCGTCATCATCATCGTCGTCGGCGTCGAGAATATGTTCCAGGATCTTCCAGTTCATGTTCTGACCACGTGTGTCCGTGTCTGGAGATTCTAGAGGAGTTGCGACAGGCCTCAGAGTCGGGAGAACCCATTCTGGAGGGGACGGTGGTGGGAACCCGTCTAGCCGCTTGGGTACTTTTACCTTTGAAAGTTCAACACATTTTTATTATTATACCATATTCAGTTTTGTGGTTATACGTTGATCTATCATCGTTATATGGTGTTTTACAATGTATTAATAAAAACTACAGTGTATATTAAAATTTAGCTTTAACGGAAAGCACAAAGAGTTGCATGTCGAGAATACCACTACTACATTTAAATACCATAAATTACCCATGGCTGGCCATATTAAAATACTTTAATATGCAACGAAAAGTATTGCGAGATCAATTAGACGACATACACGATGACTATTAATGTGTACATGTATGTAACGTCGCACGTTGTTCGTTATGCGAAATAACGACAGTTCATAACTTACATTTTGGATTACTCCGTTAATTACTGTCGCACAAAAATGATACTTATATCATTTTGTCGCTTAAACATTGAATATGTTGCATAAATGTAATAATAAAGAAATTATTCACCATATTTATAAAACGCGGCACTGCAGTCGTACTAATATGTTCATAAAAACTTAAGTATCCATTAAAATCTAATAACATTTTGGCGGTGGTAAATAGCAGGCGTAATTTTTGAATTGTGACGTCAATTATTAATAATTGATATAATATTATCAATAATTGATGTCATTTAATAAATGTTTGGTTAAATAACAAATGACCAAATCTTCGGAAATCGTTCCAGTGGAAGCGTTTTTGCAACAGAGAAATAAAATCGTCAGTAGAATTTGAGATGAACCCATTCAAAGGTAAAAATATTATATGCTACAAATGTACATGCTATAAAATGCTATTATTAACAAGTTTGCAGTTATTGATTAACCGCGACTGAAAAAATGTCACACTTTCGGCATTTAAGACGTAACGTTTTGATCGTTTTTTAGCGTTAGCGTTTCCTCTATCAACCAATGGAGAGGGAAAAAAGAAAAAAGAAAAGGCAACAAAAACAGGTTGTACTATTATATGATATTTACAACCCACGGTGAACGAAAATATATCGAAAACTGCTTTGAGAAAACGCGCAGAACGTATGATGAGAAAAGAAGAACGAGAAACAGAAAAAAGCGAGCACAGAGACAGAAAAATAAAGGAAATGAGTTCGTTCTCTCATCGTTCGATTTTGAAATAAATGGCCTATTTTAAAACCGAATGCAGAAATACAGAGCGGTTTTTCAGTTAAAACAAGCTTTGCCAAAATCTCCACAGAAACGCACGGCAGTATTAGCTAGAAACCATCAAGAAACTTCAACAAATGAATATTGTTGTAATCAAAGAATCGAGATTGGAGTGAGAACTAGGAATTTCAGGGCTCAATAACCTTTCGCCCAGGTGACATATTTCATTACAAAGTAATTCTACAGAATGTCTTGGAATACCAACGATATAACGTATATAAAGTTGGTTAACCATTGTCATTTTATTTAAAAGTAAAGGTAGATTTATGTCTACAATTTTGCAAAACTCGCCCACACTCACCTGTTCCGATGGTTGTAATTTTCCTGATCCTGTCCCCATGGAAATAAACTTTCCTCGCCAGAGGAGTATTTTACTACAAACTACTTTTTAAAGATATCTACTCGCACGAACAAAACACGTTAGTTTTTATTCATTTTAATAATTTCATTAAAACAGAAAAGTCATAAACAGGTACACTTTAGCATGATATATTTAACGGAATTAAACAATAGGAGAAACATGATATGTGTTTACAAACATTTCCTTTCAACATACGATACCTTGGAGCACTCTTTTGTTTTAAGAAGTGAACTATTTAGGACTTCTGTACATAATTATATTAAATTCATGTGACGCCTTATTTGCAAAACAATAGAAAATCTATTGATTAAGAAAAAGATAAAACATAATTAAAAATATTTCTTTTTAATTTATCATTTTTATGTTTAAAGTATTGAAGCTAAAAGGAAATTCGTTATAGTGGATGTTTCTTGAAAAATGTAAGCTTAAAATTTTTGATAGACTTATCGTCCTCATGATAATTCTATGTTATACTTAAATTACATGACTCTCATGTCATAATTAACGCTTAATAGAAGTTACGTTGTAAAGGTAAAAATACAGTTTTATGAAGTTTCTCTTGTGCGTCATGTTTCAAAGGTTTTATAAACAAGCGTGATGGGAATAACATAAAACATTAACTGTTCGCGTCTGCAACCATAGGCGTTCACGCGTTAACGTCCAACCCTGACCTTGACGTACAACGTCCTCATTTGGTAAGCCGTATTGCACTAGGTACCAATCCTTTTGCAGACTGGTCACTCTGGTTATTTTTAATGTGAAATAAGATAATTATAATACATCATTGTCGTGTTCTATCTCCTCGATCGTTTTCTAACTTTATTGTGAGACCGTTTCTTTTTCTTCTTCATCTTCTTGCGCTTGCTTTTCGACGTCTTTCGTTTGGACTTGCCAATTTGATTACTATTTACTGTTTTACGGCGTTTTCTGGGATGTATCAGCTGCAGTGACTTGCAAGACGCCATGTGTTGCGTATTTGTAACCGTCGTTTCTTCATAATCTTTGTCCTGGAAGGCGTTTGCGAGAGTGCATATATTCGTTGGTGTTTCTGAAATCAATAAAACAATGAAACTTGGTAAACATAATTGCATGAGAGGTGAACGTTCACGCCTGTTACACTATCTCCCAGCAATCACTAAGAGTTAGGCTGTACAATAATACTGTTGCTAATGAGAACAATGACTTTTATCGCAACGTTGTGATTTCAGTTCCAAGGCAATACTCGTTTCATTCTTACTTGTGTCTCATTGAATGTGTCGTTCACTTGATTGTTTGCTAGAAGTTGCTTTAAAGAAATACAGTCTTCTTGTAATGTGTTTTGTTACATATTATCCATTCACACCACTTTATTTTGTTAATAAAAAGTGACATAGCAGTAAATAAAAATGCGTGTAATATCAGCTTTATGGTGTGTATTTACCTGTTGACGACATATGTGTGATGTGGGATTTCGGACAGGTATCGGACATACTGGCCTGCAAGACCTCCAGAAGCACGACTATGCTCAACCACGGTATCTGAAATGTTGGACCACGCCTCACATTAACTCAACCCGATGAAAGGGGCCGTGGGCTCGAACGATGGCCCGGTCACGTGACTGCTTTGGTTATTTAGCATTGAAATTAATTACTTAGTTGTAACACTGGGTACAATCAAAGCGTCATAGGTTGTGGTTCTCAACGACGGCACGTAGTTGTTACTCAACGAAAACTCATATAAATAGCGTGATCCTAATTCTCAAATTAAATTGACTTCGTTGAGATACATATACATTAAAATGTGTGTGGTGCTCAACGAAGACCACTTTTAATGTATTTGACCCAATACTAGTTCTAGAAATCCTCTTAAAGTTCAACTGGTTTGTTATCCGTATATTATTTAAGAACATATGTACAGTTTGTAGAATTGGCTCTATTGCACCAGTGTACAGCATAGTAGACCTGGCAAATAATGGTTGTTATTGATTTGTAAACTTAAACTGTAGTGCAGTGGTACCGAAGACAGTTGCATATAATTAAAAGAAATAGGGATGTTAATATTAAAATACCAATTCCTCACTGTAACAACTCAATGCTTTCTGTTACATGAGAATATACCTCGTATAGAAAAGTAGGATTACAAATTTCAAGTTATGTGTCCGGCTAAACACACACGGCACGCTATAGCGGCTTGTTACTTTGTATTTAGTTTAAAATGTTTGTAAATATGTTTTAACTAGATTTCTATTATTAATATTATACTACTCACTGTACTTCTTAAATGTAAAAAACTTCCACTTTGGCATTGAAATAATACTCTGTAGTAGTTGCTCACTGTCTGCGGCACACTATAAACACTTTTAAACATAATAGTTTTTATAAAGATTTCTTTTGTTGATAAATTATAATTTATACATCCAACACATTTCACTTATACTTCGATAGGAGAGTTATTAAAATGAAAGAAACACCATATTGGTTGGAATTTGCCACTCACTATGATTGTTTCTGCAGAGCATTTAAAGTATTCACAACACAAACGCTGAACTCTCTCTTAAACATAGAAATAAAACACTTAACACTTACCTTCAGCACAAAACACGAGGAAATGTTCACGTAGTTCATTATTTGTCCCCTGTAATTACCCTAAACCTAGTCGTTATGTGCATAATAGTATACAGGGCTAAATAACTTTTTATATATGTCGGTTCTTAACATCACCATGGCGACATATCATAACTATATATTGCCATATCGGCATTCGATATTGGTTTTCTAATCCACCTCGTATTAAATGTAATCCGAGCTTTTCTGTTACCATAGAAAATGAAACGGTTTACACCGGTGTAACTTCTGTATCAATGTCATCACAAGCCTAATGAACTCATTTTCTTATATGACGGAAAGGTGAGACCGGTAGTAGGAAACAGTTCGAGAAATTATGCGGTACATGTGTACTTGGTTTCAAGCACAAACAGGAATACCTTTTTGTTTACTTACTCAAAATGTGTTAAGAAGTTAACTGTTTGATTATTTTTGTGAAAAATAATCTGACAATTTCAACGCAATACTTGCATTGTTCATCATACAATTTCATTAGAAAGAAATTTGGACAAAAAGAGTGCAATTTTAATAAGAGTGGTCAGCATGTGCCAAGCACCAAATGCATATCACAAGGATCACATATACATCACATATATTGCGTGTAATAAATTAAAATAAAAAAACCCATGCATTTATATAATGATGTCATGTTAATAGTTTGATTGCGGTGAGTCCAGCGTTCATATCTACGTCAGGGTCCACCATTACGAAATACAACTATTTCAGTTTTATCTAAGTTAATATCCATTCCAGTACTTCTACAAAACATGTCAATAATATTAATTTGTTGCTGGAGTTTGATAGCACTCTCAGCACAATTTGCAACATCATCAGTGAACATCAGACATATAATATCGGAAAAATCTTCGGTAATGAATATACCAGTACCACAGTTTACCCTTAGAAGAGAAGATAACTCGTCCATAAACAGATCAAAGATTGTCGAACTTGATTTGTCCCCTTGCAGTGTACCAATATTACAAGGAAAGAAACCAGTTATCCCTGCTGTTGTTTTGACACAAGAGTTGAGATAACAGTACATACATTTAAGAACTTTTAAGAATTTTCCATAGATACCTTAACGTTCTAGAGCTTGGACAAGTTTTATGTTATTTATTTTATCAAATGCCTTACGAAAATCGACATACAAGCAAAAAAAACGACCTCCTTGCTTTGAAAGATATTTTTGCACCATTGCTTGAAGACAGAATATATTATTATCCACAGCAGAATATCCTCTCCGAAATCCATATTGAGATTCGTCAATTTTATGATTATCTTCAGCCCAATCATACAGACGTTTATTTATTATGCCAGAATTGTTTTTAAACATTGTATTGGTTATGGATATGCCTCTGTAGTTACTTGAATCGCTTGTGGGTCCAGATTTATGGACAGGAGTTATAACACTACTTCCCAAAGATGTAGGGATAGAACCAGTTTGGATGATTTGGTTGAACAATAGTAACAAAATCGGGGCAATATCATCTATCGTTGTCTTAAAGATTTCTGCAGGAATCCCATCAATCCCCGTACTTTTACCAACAGGAAGCTAAGAAACTGACCGAATGACCTCATCAAGAGTTAATGGATTATTGAGTAAATCTGCAGATTCTTCTGCATGTTCGTGGTCGTTACCAGATGTTGGATTTAATAATTGTACATTATTATTAAACAAGAGATCTGCAAAATACTGATACCACTCACATGGAGATATAGTGACATCAAGGGTTTTACGTGGTTGACCTCGTTAAAAAAATTCCAGAAAGAAGTCGAATCGTTACGACTCTTTAGTAGGCTAGTTCTATTCTCAATTTGATTATTTAATACTTGGTGATTGCAATAACTTTTGAATGCATTACGTTTATCTTTATAAAATCTCAAGTCTAATGGGGTGTTCGTTGCCCGGAAAAGCCTTATTGCTTGGTACTTTTGATGTTTAAGAACATCATAGTATGAATTCCACCAATGAGGTTGTAATGGGGGTGAACCAACTGATGCAACAGTCAGCATATGCTTTCCAGCTTGTTGATAGAACTTAGTTATCATATCAGTAGCGCCGCTTATATTAGAGATAATCCTGTCTAAAATGGACTCGTACATCTCACTCATTAAGCTTTGAAAAGTGTCAACAAAAGCAGATTGACCAGAAGATGTCCATTAAAATTTTGTTACAGGGGTTGTCATATCATGTGTTGATTTAACAGAATTATTATATGCCTTTTCTCTAACCGTATACTACAAGAGATCGGAAAGTGATCGAAATCATTCTTATCCAAAACTTTAAACTTATCTACAAACGAAAACAATTTAGAAGACGTTATCATATAATCTACTTAACTTGCACCATCATTTGCAATGCAAGTGAAATGTCCCTCTATATAACTCTATAACAATGTTCATGCCAATGTCATACAAAACTTTCTACTGACTACTGAGAGTAAGAGAACTCTGCTTTCAACGTTTAGAAGTAGATATACAAGTTATTTCTCTTTGTTAAGAAGTTTCGTTTGAGTGATACAATGTTACTCATGCAAATGTTAAAGGGACCCCACTGAGGTCTGGTCGTTTAACACACTTAAATATATTATTTTCGAAAACCTTTTTTGTAACCAGAATTTATTTTGTGGTACCTTAATTAACCTCTATCGATTTGGCAACTCGGTTTACCCTACAGACGTCGACAACAAGAAAAAACAGGTTTTCGAACATTTTCTTTTAAAGTGTGTTACACGTCCAGACCTCAGTGAAGTCCCTTTAAGGTGTCAGTGCATATGTGTATGAACATATACTTTCTAAATGTTGTATACTCTATTGTAATAGTTTGCGTTGAAATTATGCAACTCATATTTCGCTTGTCAAGGTTATCTTTACAACACAATATACACTGTTTTATGTATTATTAACTCTTTAGTTTTCTTTCTATTCAAAATGTCGAAACTGCATTTACAACAATGACCACGTTAAGATCAACTGAAAAGTTCTTCTGACCCCAACAGCTTACATGCATCTGAAATGCAAAAGATATGTCTGTTCCTTTCGTGAACAAAGATCCCACACACGTTTGCTCGTGTTTAATATACCAGTAGTAACATTACAGTATGTTTTGTAAATTCAAGATGAGAGAAATAGAATCATCGTTGCACAAAGACAAGTGTACGTACGTCCACATTTCCCCGAGCGGGATGTCAAACATTCCGTTGCCATGGCACGTCAGACTGGAAGAACAAGGACACTGGAACACAGCGTCGACTGGCTTGCCCGACCCGTAGCGCACTAGACAACATAGACAACAAAGACAACACTGTTACGTAAAATTAAAACTTAAGTGGCTTAAATAACGATCGCATTTTTCTTAGAAACGCCGCGTCTTTTGGTTCTTATAAAATATTATACATGTACATTGTTCTTATTTAAAACATAAATTGGTGATGTTGGTTTTAAAACAGTGAAAACTCTTGCAGATTGAGATCAGACAGCAGTTACATACATTAGTTGACTTATACTAGAACAAATTTTTTTTTATCTACATGTCAAGAAAAACAACTACCTGATCCGGAAGTTCCCATTGTATGACAAGTGCCGGTGTCACGCTTGCCATCGAGCTGCACGTTGGACACACAGCACTCCGTGTCCGCACAGTCGGCCTCCGTGAGCACGAGTTGTCAAGCACGAGACGTGGAGCACGAGCAGTGGCAACCTTCATCAGGGTTTAGTATGGAAATATATGTATTTTTATCAGACTTGTGCAGCCACATTTAACGTAAAAACTTCACCAGGTTTTTCTAGACGGTATTAAGTAGTGGGTATATATTAATACTACTTAGTATTGAATATATATTAGCAAGTCTTATTGAAATGTGTCAAGGATAATCGCGCATGCGCAATGTGAAGAGTAACGCCATATATTGGTCGCCATTTTGTTGACAGCAAGACGACGAAGGCATAACTGTAAATTGTGATAATTATTATTATAAATTAAATTGTTGTCATCAATAATGCATATGAGGGTATGGCATCGTGTTTAAATCACTTTTGGTAGTAATTTTGAGGGCCAGTTTTATAAGTGAACAGATGACCTAGATTATTAAACACAAAGTGTTGTCATCAATAATGCATATGAGGGTATGGTATCGTGTTTAAATCACTTTTGGTAGTAATTTTGAGGGCCAGTTTTAGAAGTGAACAGATGACCTAGATTATTAAACACAGATTACATCTGTAAAGGAGATCACTTTTCTGAGAGTTATTATTTATTTGCTAATTTCACCTTAATTACATGTTGTAATTATTATATGTGACCTGTTTGAATTAAATATTAAGTTAAAAGACATGTTCTGTGTAAACACATTTCATATATTTCATAATTAAGTTTATAAACAAGAATTTCATGACATAATGACATAGTCCTGGTGTCTGTTCAAAAGATAATATCTTCTTGTATAAAAACGTAAAATTTGTAAAACTTAACGGTGTCGGAAGCCCTTTGGTAGACACTCAACATTTTTACCAATATTGTCAGAGTTGTTGGCCCTTAGGTGAATGCTCATGTTTTCTTTAACTTTTAGGGCTAGGAAAGTCTTTGTATTTGTAATAAAGGAGACGTTCTATTTTTCTCTATTTAAGTTTGTTGAAAATAGGTTAATGTAGGTTTTATTAAAAATTAATTTAAATAATGAAGTAAATTTTTCTTTTGTTTGTTTCCTTCTCTGTTTATACAGGTAGACTGGAAGACAGTCTCACCTGAGGTCAGGCAGTTTGGACTATAGTGGCTCGAAGAGCGATACTCGAATTTATATGTAATATCAGTAAATAAATAGTAGAAACTAAAGCGCCATGGATTGTCTTGGTCTTTAGGAATTGGGATTACATTTACGACTAGTCAGACAAAGGCAGACCCAGTGGTCGAATCTATGGGTTCGTAACCGTCCGTGCGCGGCCTTAAAGGCCACCTGCCATCAT
>Ga0224511_10001081_pt1 | contig 15541 bp, 11 predicted proteins | sample SF_May12_sed_USG_2_FD_169988 | JGI IMG/M metagenome (GOLD analysis project Ga0224511, IMG submission 169988) | Sediment microbial communities from San Francisco Bay, California, United States - SF_May12_sed_USGS_8_1 | ecosystem: Environmental > Aquatic > Marine > Sediment | place: USA...
CAATCCCAAATAATTAGATTATACAGGGGGCTTATTTGGAAGGCAAGATGGCCAGGCGCATGGCGCGGGAAGATTTGAGCCAACTGAGGAAACCTTCCGCGCTCAAAATTTTCAAAAACTGACTGCGATAATATGCCTGCCATATTATTTTTATTTTCGATTTAGCAGTTAGCCATCAGAAGATTTCCTATGCTGAAGGGATAATGGGTTCCCTACTGTAGAGAGTTTCTACTACCCAGTAGAGAGCTGTGGCGTGTAGTAAGAGAGTGGCAATGAGTATATCAACGTACCTTTATGCCGGTGTAATAAGATTGTACTAAAACAGACTGTCTATTTCCATAAGACCGGAGAATTGGAGATGATGAGTGAGTAGCAGGACTAGCAGGACAGTGATATAATGAGTAAGTATACCATTATTCTGTCATGGTCTAGTGCTCATACAGATATCAGGGGCGGATCAGTGGGTGGATCAGTGGGGGTGACAGGTATGGGCGAGTTAACAGAAAGGGAGTACCCAGCCACCGGCCCCTGAGTAATAATAGCCTGTCAAGACCGTGACAAGCAAGCGTAGTGGTGTTTTGAGCTGCAGACCCTAAGTGTTTGTGGGTGCAGTGTCAGAAGTCCTTTGAAAAGCCCAAATTCCACTCTGAAGCCAGCACGAATCTGTGGTGCTTAAATCCACTTGGCCACCATGGCCCAGACAATTCCTAGAGATTAGATGATCTCCAAATCTACACAAAACATCTCCAAAACCATAAAATGATCTGGCGAACGCCCTCACAGGGTGAGCAGATCACACCAGACAGTTATTGGGCAACGCCAGGCAGGTGCTTGACGGGTGTGGTGACACTTGGACAGATGTCCAGTTTCCAACTGAAAGGCCAGTTTGGTTCTAAAGATTCTTTGAGGAAAACTACGGGGGAAAAAGACTTGGGACTTGGACAGTCATGGGTTTGTCAGCCGAGGAGCTGAGCTCAAGTCTTGGCTACGTACCTGCAGAAGAGTGTAGCACATATAGTCTGAAGTCACCTTTACCCGACAAGCATGACAGTTATCCCATAAAAATATGTCTGAAAGGTTCTCATATAAAAGTCGGCATGAACAACTTCGAATACATTCAGGTGGGGCTTTATTAGATAGGGACAATGAATACGCAGTTTGATTGTGACGAACAATGTCAATAAAGCTACCAATTATATATCCAATCTCGCTCTAAAGCTAAACTTTTAAAAGACAGATGCTGATTTAGTTCCTGGCAACCTGATAAATTTAATCAATTCCGCCTGAAATATCGTATCAATAGAGGTTTTTACATACGCACGCATATGAGATAATCTTTAATATGATTTATTCATGAATACTCGCCTGATTATAAGCTATTGAGTTACAAATCTCATTGATAGCAGCAACAGCTCTTCCTGAAACTGTGAAAGCTTTCCTGAGCCTGGTTTAAAATGTGAATGGTTGATATTATGGTAACAGCTAGGCTATAATACAAAATGAATACTGTACATATAATAAATGCTGAGTTTACACTTACAACAACAGCCATCAGGATGTCATCGAACAACGGGTCGGCGTCAGCACTGGGGTATTCAGATTGGTGGTAACCTTTCAGTAACCACTGAGAGCGCGTCTCAGCTCAGGAACGAAATCCCGTCTAGACAATATGCAAAACGTGACGCCCCGCACAATCCACTTGGTCTTTTCTTGGATGCCACGGGAATTTCAGAAGTCAAAGTCATACATGGGTTACTAGAAAATGATTTGCGCGGCTTGACACTTCCTCTGCATATGGATATGGATATGCACTTGCATACAGATGCGCCAAGGCAGTGTCAAGCTGTTGGGGCGAATCATGGGGAGTTGTCCTGCGTATTTTGCGAAACAACACCTGACCCATAGTTGATGACCTGTGTATCGAGCAGTGGATAGCTACAACCGTATGCATATACTTGATGGGGAATAATATTTTATCAAGTACAGTATAAGGCTACAGTGCCTTTGTGCTACTGCAATGATCCAACCTGGCAGTCAACCTAGTTCAGCGTTTGAGCCTTTTCGCTTGTGCAGCGCAATGTGACAACCAAAAGTATGAAGCCCATCTTCTACATCTCCTATAACCAATTCTGATATCAGTCTCTAGATTGCTTTCTCTGCCATTCTCTCAGCAGTGTTTACACCCTGATGTATCACTATTCTAGTGAACTCCATTCAGCTGCATCCGCCTCCGACCTCGTGTGGAAACTATGCATGATTAACACCTTGCGGTGATACAGAGTCCACCCATTGCATGCTGGTTTATCTAGTGACTAGTGAGGTTACCTTCGGAGTATGTAATTTTGTGTTTGATCAGTTTAAGATCGGTGAGAAGGACTCTATAATAATCATTGATGAATCAGAGGAAAGCCCGTGGCGTTTATAATTAGGGACTCTCCTATTCTGCGACACCTGGGAAAGGAGGCACTAATCTCCACCCCTTTAGTCAGTGTCACTGCTTCAGCGATAGAGTGCATGATGATGCCAGGTGTGTGGGTGGGTTTAAATATCATCATCACTTAATCTTTTTTGCATATCCTGATCGTTGTCATATGTTTGCAGAAATTGACTGACTGGGTCTTTGACTCGGGGTCTCCCAGGGTGCATTATAGAGGGACTTTTTGTTTGCACCCGTGTGCCCCATAGAGAACGCCACGGTGTGGGTGGGCCTCCTTTGTTAAACGCTTGGGTTCGAAACTGACGGAGGTGTTACGAATGATAAAGTTTTTGACTAAACGGGAAATCGAACCAGAGAACCCTTGTCCCGAGGCACAGTACGCTATCCACTAAGCTATCATAACATCCTGAAAGCTGCTTGCAGAAAAATCAGAAAGTCATCAAACTCACATTATACAATCTCTCTTATTCACTACATTATCAATTCAGATAACAAAAACCTCTGGACAGCGACATCTCAATGCTCCAAGTGTTAGCCAAAACATCAACGTAAGTTTAGGGAAATGTTACTTGGGTCTTAGCACGGTTTTTCACTCCATGTTTTCCACCGTCCAAAGTTAAAGCAATGAATTCCCTAGCTTTTAACACCCAATTTAAGGAGCAGTGGTATGCGTGGGTATTTGGTACAGAAGGTGTTTCCGGAGAAGAGTATTCATGACATATAAATGCCACTCCGAGTGAAGAAATAATTATGGTGGCGGATGATGGATAGTGTCTGTGGGCTCTTCTATGACAACGGAATAATGAATTCTCATCGAGTTATTGGTCAATACAGATTTAATGAAGAATTCTATACAAACGGCCTGCTATACTTTACTGCCTAAGCTTGCTATCTTAACTAAATACGAGTCTATTAAATACAGAATAACTGGGAAGAAAAGGCAGTCATCATATAATTAAACCACTCAGCATTGGCAATGACTCAATAATGAGGATGGATGGACGGAAGGGAAATGACGGAGTGAGATCATACAGCCAGTATGCTGAACCTGTTAGCCGTGTTAAAGTTAACCTCATTCATGTCAAAAGGTTCGTGTTCCACTGCGCTGGTAAGCATGCCGGGTAGACAAGATGATTTCCCATTATTCTTAACCAGCAGATTGTCAATCATTTTAGTTCTTTCCTACGAATGAGAGAAAAGTATAATAAGGTTATTCAGCAAACATTTACAAGGACAAAGTGGATGTCCACTCAGTGATATGTCACTGATAGAGGAAGGCTAGGGGATAGAGGAATCTTTAAAGGGGTGGGGACGGATGAAAGCCACAGACTGATCGGGAGCTGGTGGGAGGGAGGGAATTAGTGGTGACCCAGTGTCTGGAACTCAGTCGGGATAAATGGTCATCAAATATCCAGGGTCCCTACCAGCTATCCAGGGTCACTACCAGCTATCCAGGGTCACTACCAGCTAACCAGGGTTACTGGCAGCTGTCTGGGGACACTAGCTGTTATCCAGGGACATTAATAGCTATCAAGGGAGACTACCAACTATCCAGGGAGACTACCAGGCGTCTGGGACACTAGCAGCTATTTGGAGTCATTACCTGCTGTCTGGAACATTAGCTGCCTGCTATCCAGGGACACTACCAGCTATCCGGGGACACTACCAGCTATCCTGGACACTACCAGCTCAGTGACAAGTGTTATTGAGTGACTGATTGGGTTCTCTAGGCACTGGTGTTTTGCGGCAGGCAGTCTCACAGCACCAGGCGAGTATTGGGGAACCCAACAGGCAATGTCAGACTCGCATGGAAGTGATAATCAAAGACACATTCCTATCAGCATGAAATTATAGAGTGAGCCCCAGGGTAACCCAAAGAAGCTGTCATTTCAGAGAATCATTTTTAAAAGGGATCGTTGTTTAAGCAGAACGCAATCTGGGGAAATGTACAATGTGACTGGTTGCTTTGATCCCGACAGCATTTTGATTGGGCTCATCACATACTCCACACAACAAAGGAAACCTCGCTACCGGAACGAGGCTACCTCTGCATAAACTAACCGAGTCATGATCTCATGGAATAGGAAATAGATTTATTCTGATTGATCCAAGGAAAACTATGACATCGCTGGGCACCTAATAATCATTCCCTTAGTTTCATTCACCCCACCAGCTCTCAGAGCCTAGCAGATTACAGTTCACTAATACATCCCCAGTCTCTTCTCTCAGCTTCTGACTAGGTGTTGGGGGATTACCAGAAACATCTGGCTAATTCCCTGGAGCGGAAGCTCCCAGGTGTCGGTCGGGTTACAGTAAACATGACGTCAACCGGATGGATTGTGACAGGGCTGAGTCTGACAGAGAGTGAGGGATTATACCCGACTAGTCATGATGGAGAGCATGAGGAAGTTAGTATGTCCCGATGGGCGTTAGCAAAGATAGAGGCCTGGCAACAGCATCAGTAGAGCCTCTCAACTTAAGGAGCGGGAGTCACATCTAGGTGTGTTCACAGCATCAGCAGCCTAATATTAGTATCCGGAGTGTTATAGCTGAAACCACCGGTGCTGTACAATTTTTTCCCCTGCTGTATCCGAGTTCTAGGCAGTAAGCGTCTTCGGGGAAGCAGACTCAGCCCTTATACATCTGGTAAGCTAATGGTGGCCGGGCAGTGCCCTTTATCTAACGGCTACGGGTTTGTCAGATTAGGGGCAGAGTTGAGATATCTCACCTGGAGCACAGCTGGGTAACCGGCTTTATACAGAGGAAGGTGAATATGCATGAGAGGATAAACCCATTCCATGAAAGCCTCCTGTAATGTTTCAGTCAGTACTTCTACATCCCGCTACAAAAACGCAAACAGCCAATCAATAAATTCACCAGTGTCCCATATCTGCAAGCTAAACCAATCTTTCAATGAATTATTATCGGAGTCAAGTACATCCTCGAGTTCAACAACCTACTTGATTTATCAAGTAGAAAAATAGAGCGGTCAATACCCACTGCTTACCCATAAGAGAAAACCAATTCCAACCTTCTCGCCAGAAAGGTAAACGGCTGAACACAGACAGTATTAAAACAGAACCTTGCTTACAAAACGGTCAAAACTAGGCACTGGTTGAGAGAAGACAGTCACTTCTGTGAAAGGCAGGACTCTGGTGTGCAGATCATATGCTAGTTAGCTGGCGATTGGAGTCTGTTGGACAGGATTTCATTAGCTTCAGCCACCCATATTGACTAGAGATAGATATTTATCGGGAATTTATTTTGAGTTTTTAGTACAGTCAGTGATGGGGTATCACCGGTGGGATTAGTGGCTCACTGGGTCACAAAGGATACGCCATCAATCATTCGAACTGGGTAACCCAGCAGGTCTAAATATAATGTCCACTCAGTAATGCTAGTCGCGTGATCGACGGTCTTAGAATCAAACTCAGGTGGAGAACTATAGCTTTGTCGATGTGAGCGCATGCTTTTGGTGCTTGTTGTGTTAAGACGTAAATTGAAACAACAATCTAGTCTAGTAACATATAATGCCACCGAAATCACACCAACAAAGGATTTATCAGGCGCGGTAAAATCAACTTCCTTTATAGAAAATCAGAGTGAATTTATACAGAAGATTGATACGTGCACAACCACGAGATCATGAAACCATATTCTCCTTCGCAAAAAAACAGCTGATACATACTTCACTGGCCGCTGTTCGGGCTATGAGTGAAAACTGCAATATTGAAGAATACCGTATGAATAACTGCTACATGTATATGCCTGTCTGGCTGATAGGGTGAGAGGGATGGATTTAGGACTAACCTTCTCGGATCGATTCTTCAGCTTAATTTTATTCTCCCAGCTCGCCTAAAATCAATGGTATCCATAAAATTACAGAATGACAGCGCTGACATATGTGTAGTATTGTGGGTCAAAATCAAAGATCACCACACGCCATGATCCAGTTGTAGGAACCGCTACAGATAACAATCACACTCGACATTCTGATACACAGCCAACGCTGCTCAAGGGTTAGATTCAATGTTGATACTTGAATGGTTAGTGCATATAGAAAACTGAACCATTCCATAGCATTCTGAATAATCGATGCAAATTTCATTTTCAGGTACTGCCCACGAAGTAGTGTAAAAGCAAGCCATTCTCCTAACAGGTAAATCTCTATCACGGAATAGAAGACAGGCAAGGCCCTTTCTGTGTCAGACATTCTAGACTGGGTAATAGGAATCATGATGGGATGGCACAGAGGGTCTGGTGTCGGCAGGTGCACTGGGTGTATATGGTGGGAGGAAACTACATTACTGGATTCACTGAATTATTTGGCAATTCATGAGAGGACACCAAAGAACAAAAGAATAAAATGAACCTCATCTGACCCGAGCACTTGGCCATCCTATTTAATGGGTCAAAACAGGCTTGAGACTGCTTACAGTGCGGAAGGAGCTAGGAATCACACGAGAAGCTCATACTCACAGCAGGAGCTATACACTGAGATATCCCCCTAACAAAGCAACATTCGGACCGAGTTATCTCTCCGATTGATCGCTCATCATAGTATTTACAAACCATTAGAATATCGATGAGGTCAGGCTGCTCCAGTAAACTCGGGAAGTGAGCGAGAAGGGCATCAGGTATAGGTTCAGTGCTCTGCAGATTATCCCGATCCCTGATGAGAGCACAGGCCAGGTGATATCTGTAGACTGCTATCGCCTGTAGGGTATTCAGCTTACCCACGAGAATATTAGGCAGTACACTATAATACAGAGGAAAGATGAAACCAAAAGGCAAAGGCTATGCAATGCTACGGGGAGAAAGAAACAAAGACACTGGAATATGGAAAATCTGAACAGAACTAGGACACTATTTATGAGAATGACCCAAAGATCGCACAAGTGCACTTTAGCATAAGGAAAATCCACCACCATTAAGGAAAAGTTACAAAAATACTTCAGAAGGCATTGCGCAAAGATTGCTTCATGTTTAAGGCAATTAAAACGAAAATAGTTTCTGAGCCTAATGGATAGACCACTCTCACAGTGGGGTATGAGATGAGGGGAGTAGACAGACATCACTTACTCTAATCTTTCCTTCTGGTCTTTATTAGCAGCCGTGGTGCGGATGGACAGAGTCGGCTGCTTATTACGGGATATCAGTGTCATTATCTTAGAGGACGCTGTAAATAATTAATAAATACGTTTAGTGTTAATGGGATTACCATCCTGAGGTAGAGGCCAGGAACAGGGCCACGGAGAATGGTAATTCATAATATATATGGTATGACATTCTCACAGTAAAGCCTCATAAGGGGATGTGTGGGCGATGACAATACTGAGGATACTGTGCACGGCTACGTCATTAGCTGACCAAACTCATGCATAGAGGCGGGTGAGGAGGGCTGTAAGGAATCACTAACCAAAAAACAAACACATCGTAAATCAAAAGTCAGGAGAAATAACTAGGATTAGTTGTATCACCACTCATTGTTAGATCTGTGTGTGCTAAAAATAGGAATTACCAGTCAGGATGTGAAAGAGCAAGTTCGTATCAGGCCAGAGATTACCCGCTGAGTCAGGGTAATGTGTGAGCATTAATCTGTTAGAGAGAATCTGTGAGATGTGCGCAAATGGACCAGAGATCTCACACACACACAGAGAATGGGAGTTAACAGAACAGATGGTTAACTTGGGTGAATCGGAGCGAGCGGGGCTAATCAGGGATAGGTTATTTAAACACAGGGCAGAAAGTATAATAGTAAAATAATGAGCTCGGAGCGGAAAGGATTAATCATCAATGATAAAAGTAAAGTGGTAGCATTTTTTAAACTATATAAAATAATGATTATAGAGAAAATTATTAGTCAAACTTTAGATTGACAGTGAGAAATCAATACTTACAAGCTACGATGATTAAAAGAAAAAAATCAGTTTTAGGTGTTTCGATATAATCACAAGCACTCTGAATCATCTCTCCTAGTACTACTTGGTCTCTATGACCAACAGTTATCTAACTGTATTTGTGACTCACTAGTCTGATGGGAGTTAATAGGATATCCACATAGTAAAACCAGAGATTAGTGAGTAAATATCTCCAGGTCCAACTAAGCACTCTCAGTCTACTTCTACATGGTACATGATTACTAAAACCTATACACAGTATGATAAGTAATAATTAATGAGTAATGAGTAATTTTATAATAGATCATAATACTAATTTCAGTTGTATCGGCATTGATTACTGGTATTAAGTTTTGAGTTTGAGTTTAGTAAATTAATCATACTGAGTTCCCAGTGTACTGGACAGTGAACATGCCTTGTTTAGTACGAGTCGTGTTGGTTAGTCACACCGACATAGGTACAAAACCAAGCAATCATGTTCACCTGAAGTCATACTACCTATATCACATATTGTCAGCTGATTGGGTTATGATGCTATGCAGTACAGTCCGCTACTACTACCACCGGTTCATTGATATGACTGTATGGACTGACACCACAACACTGTTTCTTACACCAATATACCAATCAACCCGAGACAATTTATCTGAGCGTACAGGGGAATTTACCAATAAATCATAAGAGCTCCTGTGGGAGGATGTTAGACCATAGAGATTTGTGTTTACTTTCTTTAGAAAGATTAGATAACTCCCAAAGCTATCATAACTTCTCTATGTATCACATAGAGGAGGTAGGCGTAGCTCGGTTACCTCGACCTTTCTATTGAGGATGCGAACTGAAGGGTTTTACTTACTGCGTCGAGCGATGGTGGGGTCCACTTCAACGTTCTTCTCAAAAGGCGTTCCTCCATTCACATTGATGTCATATTGCCTACAACCATCCGATAGTACAAAGTATCAAAGCATATAAAAAGAATCAACTATACCGCCATCTCTTCTCAATTATATTAATCGATGCGTACCGACACCATACCTTATGCTGATTTGCTAAAAGGTAATTGACTATCGCCTTGTCTCATTAAAGAGTGGACCGACAGAAAGGACTAGGAGATCACAATCCTCATATCAATAATATCACCACATCAGAATAATGAAGGTAAGAGCATCACAAAGTTCAAGTGAATCACACCAAGAAACACCAGCAGCTGTCTCGTGGTGGGCTCTTGTCATAGCAAAGATGTGTGCAATGGGAGGGTTTCTAATGGCTTCATGGACCATTTCACATTAAAGGTTGGATGACGAGGCAAATGTTTTTTGGCTGATCAGAATCAGCATGTCTCCAAACCTACCTGAGTCAGATTACAGTGCAATAGGCACAGCAGAAGTGCCCTTAAATCCGTGCTAAAGATGGCAAAATTAGCACCATCGGAAAAATGTTTTAAAAAGGCGGAGCCTAATCGGCCATTTATATGACGTATAATATCGCAAGTTTGATGACTAGTCAATGGCAAGGCACTCAAAGTTGATCATTTTCTACCTGGCTTTACAGCGAGTGTCTCAATATTTGGGACACCTCATAACCACTGACACATTCCTAAGGTTGTACACAAGCGCTGAGAATGGGTCTAGCTAGAGTGGCAGCATTACCTCCAGGTCTGTCAAAACAAGCGTAAAGAGAGCCACATTCGGCCGATATTGCCCGGGAATCCCAGGGAATGCACGTGGCCTGCTACACGGATCATGCTAAAGGGTAGAGTTGACGCCATCGCTTCAACTGGTAGAAAACCATACATATTAAAGCGTCAGACAGCCACTTGTAATAGGACTGGGTTGCAAACATACTGCTGGCCTGTTTACGCAATAAGAGCAGTTTGGCTATAAGTAACGAACACAAACTAAGACTGAAAGACCATTTTCGAAAGAGGTGAGTAAATTCATTCGGTCACCGAGTTAGTACCACTCACTTTGATTGCGAGGTAGACTAAGAGTTAGGACTAAGCTAAACTCGATGAATTCATAGGTATTTGTTTTGTTTTTGGGCCCACTTCGCGCTGATACTTCGATCCCAGTAGTCAAAAGTGTGATAAAATTGTAGAAATTGGACTTTGGCTACCGGTGTTGGACCTACCTCGAGCAAACAGGCACTAACGCTACACCAAATTAATGCCTCGATGCATAGGATCTATCGGCTCTCGGGCCGCCGCAAGTGTAGTGTAATCGGTTTTGTCGGCCAGTCTGCACATCGGACATTGGGGAATGCGCCGCTGTTGCTAGGTACTTTTGTGAAAGGCTTAGCACTGACTGGTATTGGCACCCCTGTTAAACTAGACCCCTTCTCAGAAACTAACTACGTTACGTTTTCTTCGAAGGGGTGATAAATGTCATCACAAGTGTGAATAAGCTCTTCCCACTTGCCATTTTTTATCAAAGTAAATGGTCAATAAGCGGGCGGGGGGGGGGTTGAGATGGATACAAACGGAACTCGGTGACGCGGTCGATTTCATATTCACGTGATTTATGTTTACAGCTTCTTTACGGACAGATCCAAGCTCTTAATTGACCACACATTGTACTGTGTTTGTGTAATTGAGACATACTTGTTTAGGATGAGGGTTCCATTATCATTGAACATTGGTAAGAAGGCCCATCCACATGAAACTTCATTCGTCTGTTGGGTTTTCTGTAAAAGATGAAGCTGACTGAACAGAATGTGAACAGCCAGAGATCATATAGAAGATATGACAGTCTAAAACAAAGGGGTAGGGAGTAGGGATATCATTTTGCCTTCTTGTCCAAAACCTGTCAGAAAGTTAGCTTGTCAGGTGACATTTCACAGCTGTTTCATTAATGCTCAAAGTGGTAGTGATATTAGGTGCATTCGCGCGCTTGCGACCGAAATGGTTGAAAAAAATTCGGTCGCGAGCACGCAAACACACGGTCTCGGTGAGGAAACGCTGTTGAGTTCAGGATGGACTTTGATCGGATCAGAGTTGTACTCTCCCATCGTTAACTCATCGGTTAGAGCCGAACGATTCGTTATCTCAACATAGTAATCAAGCCTCTTTGCGGTATAACCATGACGTTTGCCTAAACTGCTACTTTCGGTCGCGGAATTATGTTAGCATGCTTTCGATCGCGGATTGTGACTGAAAGTGAAGGATACTCTTTTGGATCACGCTTTCCGGTCGCGCTCTTGCGCAATTTAGCAGATTTCGCGACCAGAACCCGAGCATGCGAATGCACCTAATGTGTGAATACGGTGGTATGATCAAGTAAAGTTCATTGATAATTGGCCTTGTACCTACATCGGCTTGAACCTAAAATCACTTTATGATTGCTTGATTAAATAATGCACCGGATTAAGTCTGTCTGTGACTTTTATCAACCGTTGTTTGTACTCATCAGTGTAGATGTGTTGGACATGTGGGTGGTTGGGTCTGGTATAGAGTAGATCCATGGGGAGCTGATTTATGGGGCAAATCAATGCACATACAACAGAAAGTGCTGCCACATTATTTATTCACAAACAGCAAATACACGATGATATCATTAAAATCCTTGTAAATCCTGGGAAGTGTCTTTCCATCTTTCCACAAACCATCCATTCCCTCTTGGTGATCATCTTATAAGCCCTACAAAACACCAAATAACCATTCCAGCTAACTATCACAATACACCAAGGCAGGTAGTGGGCATAAAGCATTCAAGTGATAACCATACACACTGTCAACACCAAACTATATAACAAATACAAAATTACACTGACTCCTTCAGTCCTTGAGAGCAAACTATGCCCAAGGCTGCTGCGTACAGACCTGTGACTGAACTGACTGAAAAGACTCGGCTGATTGTTTCCTCTTCCACTCCTTAATCTCCTTCTCTCGTTTTTCTTTCTCCAATCGATGTCTTTCCTCGAGACGCCTATCGACTTCCTCCAGCAGATGTGCATTTGGGAAAGGTGGTGGAAGGTCATCGGTAAGTTGCAGTGACCCCTCTGATATACTATCATCTGTGTCCGTTACTGGATCCTCTTTAGGTGAATGCTCCAAATTCTTATCAATAAACTCATCAATGTTCAACTCTGTCCTCTTCTGATCTGCCATTGCTGGATATTTACTCGGTTCAGTAATCGACTAGATATAACACTAATAACAGTCACTAGACTAGACTAATTGAGATTTTTATCACAGTCTGCTATTTATATGTATGGCATCTAAAGAGAGCGCATACCATGCCAGCACTGCATATTATAGTATTGTTACAAAGCGATGGCTGAATAAATGTACAGTTTGTAATAGAAAGCTAACTGACACTTTCGTTTTATGGCTACAATCTACTTGATAGCAGTTGATAACACCGCCGCTGATTGTGTATGATGGTAAAGCCATTATTCAGCTATCTAGCTACCATATACAGTGAAACATGGATAACTCGAACTGCAGGGGACCACCAAAAAAGTTTTAGATTGTCTGCTAAGAGGCATTTGTGGCGGCAAATTTGTATTCACATTGAATATCAAATCATTATTTTCCTATTTTCTAACCTCATCTCCCCCACCGAGTAGGCTACGTTGTAAATATCGAATACAATTCGGTACTCAATGCCGTTACTCGTCCCATTGTATGAAACGAAAATGGTAATGATTAGCTCATGTAAATCTGTGCGATTATTATCTTTGTGCATCCTAATTAACATAATAGGCTGCAAAAACGACTTTTAACACTGAATTTAAAGAAAAGAACTCCCTAGTACTGGACATAAAATTCACTCAATGACATTTTTGTTTATTTTAAATTGGTAAGTCTGGCGTTTTTATACCACATTCACTGTAGACGTATTGTGTATCAGAAATCGGAAACACATTAGTTCCTTTCTCCTGTAACTGATACACAAAAAACAGTGTATCGGGGTCGAAACTTTCGATACAAACAAGTTTTATACCTCTAAGCATCACACTCCTGGATGCCATTAAGTAGTACCAAAATAAACCAATAATAATGTAAGGGCTCAGAACATACCTCCTTGGTATAGACCATGCTGAGCTCCACCAGAATCCCAGTTGAGCTGCTTGGTTCTGAGATACGAGCGAAGCATTCAGCATTCTCCAGTGTGTGAGGGCGAATGTTAAATGTCCAGTTTTTACCCTCTTTATCTGTACATTGGGCCTGCACTGTGGTGATGTTACTTTGAAACTGCAGAACAAAATGAGTAATCATCGGGGAACGGTTTATAACGAAACCGACGAAATGTTCTTGTTACCTCAATGGTATGCATTGGGTTTCAAAAATAAGCCACCATCAGCATACATGACAACAAAACTTGCCTGACAAAGTAGACTTTATCCCTTTTCCACGTCATTCAAAAGTATATGTGCTTTTGAATAAGTCAACGTAGCCCTCCCGGGTTGGGGAAAAATAGCTGAAATGATGTCGACCGCAAATCTGTGTTTGGAACGGAATAAAAAGTGTTTGCCTGGCTGGACAAACACATTAGTGAGTCAACCTCGTTTCATCGTTATCGCATAATTTGGCCGAAGCTGTCGCATCTTTAACACATTCAAGCGGCTTTTCCTATCGAGCAGAAAACTCCAATGTGCACGTTCGGGCAGTACGGAGTATTGTCAGTGCATGAGATTGGCGGCAAGGCCGCGCAACAAGCTTTAGCTAGTCCAAATAGCCTGGTATAGGTTCTATGACAAAAAACATTTCACGCATAGACTGAATATAAACGCACACTGGCAAACCATAGACGGCTAACCTTGTGTCCATCAAAGATAGAAACTCTAGCCAGACGGCTGATAACAGTGGTGCCTGCTCCAGGCATAGGGATATTCCTAGCAGCCACTAACGTGACTATCTTCTGTATCCGAGCTGTCCTCGGTCGAACCTAAAACAACACGATATGATAACTCCGTAAGGTGAATACGATGTACATACACTATTAGGACATTTCTTCTCATTCATTCAGTGTATGATATAATGAAGTAATCATACTCATGAGGAGATCACTAGCTAGGCGGGCCACTGCTTATGTATAATCTAGTTGCTGCACCTAGAATTCACTTCATGATAACGGATTAGCCTACAGACTCACTTCTGAATTGAAGTAGAATAGCTAAAATAATATTTCCGGCATAACAGACAAGACCATTGGCACTCACTATATCTTAGAGTTGCTGAGGTCTACAACTGTGCATTTGCAGGGCTCCCACATTACACTTACCCATTCAGGGTGAATAGAAATTATTTTTCTCTGTTATATGAAAACTCCCACGAATTTAGTTTCCACTTTGACGGAATCTAGCGGTGGAAGGCAACAACAACAACAACAACAACAACAACAACAACAACAACAACAACAACAACAGACCCGGATTCATATGCAGACTCACTCGCTGAGTGGAGGGGTTGAAGAAGAGATCTTTATAAAACAGATTAGATGCACTCAGCTTTACTGCCATGTAGTTCTCAGTAGTGTAGTTAGGATCCTGGGTAAGAAGTTTTCCACTGGTACACTCTCTGAATCCAGCGGGCATTGCTCCGAGAGCGTTCAGCACATCTGTCACACTCGTCTGTAAGGTGTACGCGGATTAATCGAGGGTCAAGCATATCATATCATTCAATCACAGGTACCGATACATGCGAGCTGAACTCAGCTGTATGGGGACTGTAGAGTCTCTGAGCCTCTATCTGACTGCAAGAGGTTAGTGCAGCGTATGGGATCCCCAGAAACTCGGGCATCTAAAGTTAGGCACAATTCTCATTCCTCTCCCGCTGTTTCTTCAGTCAGGAGTGGTGCAGCAAATTAGTCTACTGAGTGTTTGACTCATTTTGTCCACTAGACTGCTGAGTAGTCAATATTTCACAGGGTAAGTCATAAAATCTATTCGCATAATTTCGCAGCCTTCAGAGATGCTTTTTAAAATTGCACTTTTCAATCGCGACTTTGAGCAGGTAAGCTGAAACTGTGACTGAAAATGGGTTCAGTCGAAGAAAAACCTATCAGCTGAATGCACCTATTACATATCTCACCCGCTTACCCCACAAAACCTATCAGCTGAATGCACCTATTACATATCTCACCCGCTTACCCCACAGAACCTATCAGCTGAATGCACCTATTACATATCTCACCCGCTTACCCCACAAAACCTATCAGCTGAATGCACCTATTACATATCTCACCCGCTTACCCCACAAAACCTA
>Ga0224511_10001082_pt1 | contig 15540 bp, 10 predicted proteins | sample SF_May12_sed_USG_2_FD_169988 | JGI IMG/M metagenome (GOLD analysis project Ga0224511, IMG submission 169988) | Sediment microbial communities from San Francisco Bay, California, United States - SF_May12_sed_USGS_8_1 | ecosystem: Environmental > Aquatic > Marine > Sediment | place: USA...
TGTGCTACCAGTGGGGGCGCCGTCGGACGACGATAGAACTACTCTGTAGTATTTTATTGATAATAAAAATTCAAATCTAATATGCTCTCTTTTTGTTTTGGTGATTAGATCTATCTCCCGCTCAGTGACAGATTGAGGTAATATTTGGCGAAACTCCGGACGTGTTGATATAAACTTAAGCAAATGTGGTACAAATATACTCTTGTCGCATTGAAATCAACTTTTAGCAAAAGTAGTGCAAGTGTCTCTAAAGTCACTTTAATGTGGTATAGCTTGTAGATATGGCAGAAAGAAAATAATTCGGATATGTTTGGTTGTATATCGCTAAGTAACCGTTATGAATTTGTTAAAAAATTCGATCATTTAGCATTATATCGTTGTATAGTTAAATCCGTATTCGATTATTGAAAAGCCCGAAACGCCGGCTAAAGTAGTATGCTGGAAAAATTAAACTGATGAAAGCGAAAGCCCTCAGGAAGCACAGTCTGCCTGGGAAAACAGTACCATAGGCAAAAAATGCATTGTAGTCGATTCTGAAACTTTCTTGACTGTTAATCCTGATCATTTTTAACGGGATATTCTCAATTAAATTTCCAAGTAATGGATATACGACTATCAGGTGACAATGTGAGATACATGTTTTAACACAAAAGACAGCCTATTTCCTTTTTGTGATACTCCCTCTCACAAGCTTAAAAACGTAATGTATTTTTGAATAATGGGCAGCTTCCCAACTGTCAATCAGAATCATCCATAACCGTACATAAATAATTTTAAGCCAGGTGACAATCTGACTTAATAGATACAAAAGAAAGCGCACTACCTGTTTATGATAAAGCTCATCACACGAACAAAAGAAATGCACACAAAGGAGAGGGAATTGGATTTTTGCGAAACTGTGCATATGTATACGACTATTAGATAACAACATGGCATATATGTTTTTTTTAAACATGAAGCAATTCCCTTTATAAAAATACAATCACCTTATACCTTAAAGCTGATTACACCCCAAAACAAACACAGTGTAGAGAAGACCTACGTTGTATTAGTCTATTTCCGTTTCGTTAGTTCAGGTTTGCTGATTGCCACTAAATGGTCACGTGACCAGGATATTTACCGATATAATCTTAAACGCAATCAGAAATACTGTAAACAGTAATCCCCGTTGACATTACGTGGAGGCTACTATAACCACGCCCTTAGACAAGTGACGTATGTGCTTAACAAAGTAATCATTTGTATTCACGGAGATGCGAATATATTTGTCCAAGTATACGCCAATCCTTTCATTGGTAGACGAATTATGAATATTTAGAAATTGGAGGTCTGGCGTAATGTCCATTGCTTGACAGATCAAATCAAACAAAAACATGCAATGAAAATAATTAAATTAAAACAAAAAATCAATTTTCGAAATTATTCATATTTAACTATCATTTTTTGATGACACTTTTTTATTGGTGACAATCTCGACATTTCTGGACGTGATGTTGGATTTTTAGGTATTTTTAGATACTTGCTTGTAGTCTTCTTACAATAATTATAAAAGCCTCTAGAAACTGATGGTGTATAACATTTTTGTTAGTTTTTGTTTGCACGGCATCGAACACTAATGCGTTCAGTAAATTAACCCAGATGTCGCTAGAGGTGGATGTCACCTTATACATTTCCTTTAAAGGTCAAACACTACCTTTTTAACAAAAGCAGAACATTTTGCATGAAACATTATCAAATATGACTTTTCCGGAACGCGAAATAAAACACTTAAGGTAAAACCTTTGAAATGGATTCACATATTTGCAGCTAGAAAGAGATTTTATAAACCTTTTTTTATTTAAATATATGCCATTTTAAGACGATCCACCGCACAACTTTTCTCAGTTTTTGCTTTTTTGATTTTATAAACAAGATTGAAAATTTTCATTTTATTTATATTTAAGGGAGGTAATAAGGTGTAAAATTACTTCCCTTTAATTAAATTTAAACAAATATAGGTAACTTGCATTTTCAAAAGATTTTTCCACGGTTAAAAAGTAAAAGCATAAGATATATCACATTTTAATGAAAAAATCTTGTTTATTTTTTTGATAAAAATTACAAATGTGTATGCTTCATAGTCCATTACACAGGTCTTACCTTAATTATAAATCATCAAAAAGCTTAACAGTATGTATTCTTTGTTAACATGATAATAAGGACCTTTTTGGTAGGTCAGAAATTATAAATTTGTTGGCGTCATAGTTAGCCAAATTATCAATGGTTGAAACTGTGTGGTTAAATATGAATATACAGAGAGGGAGGGGTAGTTCAAGGAAATGTTTCTACTCGTAAAGATGCTTTATTCGAAGTCGAACATCGCTTTTGCTCCATGACTTGTGATCCGAAGTTCACGGGTTCGAGCCCCTTTGGGAGAGACAAACTTGCTGCGTGATGATGAAAATAAAACAAAGCGCTAAGACTAGTTGTTCACATCATGAGGTTAATCAGTAGGTCGATTGCAGAGTAAGCAGCCTTTTGATTGCGGCGTAAGGAGCCAGTCGATTGCAGAGTAAGCAGTAAGTCGATTGCAGAGTACACATCCAGTTTATTGCGGAATAAGCAGCCAGCCGATTGCAGAGTAAGCAGCCAGTTGATTGCAGAGTAAGCAGCCAGTCGATTGCAGAGTACACATCCAGTTGATTGCGAAGTAAGCAGCCAGTCGATTGCAGAGTAAGCAGTAAGTCGATTGCACAGTACACATCCAGTTGATTGCGAAGTAAGCAGCCAGTCGATTGCAGAATAAGCAGCCAGTCGATTGCAGAGTACACATCCAGTTGATTGCGAAGTAAGCAGCCAGCCGATTGCAGAGTAAGCAGTAAGTCGATTGCAAAGTACACATCCAGTTGATTGCTAAGTAAGCAGCCAGTCGATTGCAGAGTAAGCAGCCAGTCGATTGCAAATTAAGCAGTAAATCGATTGTGGAGTAATCAGTCAGCCCGATTGCGGAATAAGCAGTCGGTCGATTGTGGAGTAATCAGTAAGTCTATTGCGGAGAAATCAGTAAGCCCGATTGCGAAGTAAGTAGTCAGTCGAATGCAAAGTGAGTAGTCAGTCGAATGCGAAGTAAGTAGTCAGTCGAATGCGAAGTTAGTAGTCAGTCGAATGCGAAGTAAGTAGTCAGTCGAATGCGAAGTAAGTAGTCAGTCGAATGCGAAGTAAGTAGTCAGTCGAACGCGAAGTAAGTAGTCAGTCGAATGCGAAGTAAGTAGTCAGTCGAATGCGAAGTACGATCGTAAGTAGTCAGTCGAATGCGAAGTAAGCAGTTAGTCTATTGCAGAGTAAATGCATTGTACTATAAAGGCTAACTAGTGCGGTGGAGTTCAGTAACGCTTGTGAGTGTACTGACCGCCGTGATACCTAGATATCCTAACATTCATTTGAATTTGAAAAATAAATTGTTGCCGTTAACATTAATGATCTTAGATGGCATATCAGTTGTTTGAGACTATGGTCACATAAATAACAAATAGAGACTAGCAGATATCGTAGTGTTACAAGTGATTGAAAGTGAACTCCACTTCCGTTTTTGGTGCACTATGTATCAAAATCGCCAACGAAACATTTAGAAAATACTTATTGGCAAACAATTCATATGTTTAAATGTTTAATGTCAACAAAATCCAGTTAGAAAATTGTTAAATATCGCAAAACTTATAAAAGATGCCAATGTTCTAAGAGGTAATTCCCTGGTTAGTTAACAGTTTTCTTTGATGTCAATGGAGATTTGCTTACAATGTTTATCTTGTATATATGCTTACTTACTTACATCTTACATAGACAAAGGCCCAGCTAGACTAGTGCCGATAACCAATAAACCTTGAGACAACTATCTAAATCATACGTAAATGGTTGTTCATTTAATAAATCAGAGGCAGATAACCTAGCAAAAACTCTGTGACATTGGTTATGATAAAGGTGTGCGTCGTACCGTTCTGGTTAATTTCTGGAACAATCTCGACATTTAGGCAAAAGTTGAGATAAGCTGCCTACAGTTGTGTATAAAAGCTTCGAGAAGCTTATCCTCTTTCACTAATAATTATCTGTCAATTAAGTACGTATGATGTATACAATTTTATTGTGTATGCTCTTCTCTGTTGTTTTTGTTTTACAGGCCGTTGGTCTGTGCTGGATTTTAGACTTATAGAATTATCTGTTAATTAAGTGCGTATGATTTATACAATTTTAATATGTATGCTCTTCTCTGTTGTTTTTGTTTTATTGCTGGATTATAGAATGCTGAAATACTGACATTGTCTTATCACGGCGGGCAGGAAACTTATGCCATGTTTTAGGGAGGCTAATTCAGCCTAGGCGTAGCCAGTAACTAGTGACATATTTTAGCAAGTAACCGACAACTACCATGCTTGATTATTCAGTTGTAGACAAAATTGCTGTAGTAATCATTTCATAGGTTAATCGGTCTAAAAGGTGAGTACACATTCTGTGACTGGGTTATGGTCGAACACTACAAATCCTGGATTTGCAGGCCGCCACTCTTACACACTGTGCTATTAAACCCGGTACTGTTTAAAGTAAAGGAATTGACATAACTCTGACGCGATCTGATCTGTTCTCTCGATCCATTTTCAGCACCGAATCACGATGTTCAAGCTGCTGGTTTTGTGTCTTGTTCCACTCGCGCTAGCCGCTCCGTCCGAGAGGTTCATCGAGTCCCTGGGACTTCCTAACCTTAACCCATGTGAGTAAAACAACCAATTATAGGTTGGCAAATTCTCGTTTTGGAAATGCAAAAACAGTGATGGAACATGTACAATGAGTTGTTTTTTCCAAACGGTGTATTCAGAAATGAGTAAATGTATTCTGTTTTATTGTTTCCTGATTCCTCCAAAAAAGTAAGCGCGAGGTTTGATTCTCCGGCAAACGGGTTAAAACCTTAATGATCTTCATTGTACCAATGGTAATAGCTCACCATTTTCTGGAGCAATCTTTTTATGATTAAAAATATAACAACACGTTCAAAATCAGCTTATGCTCACTGTTTGTCGTGTCTGGTATTGTTTGTGTCTGGTTATGCCCACTAGCGGCTACAGGGGGGTCGCACCCGGCGCGCCGCAGACTTAACTTATGTCTCAAATGCTAAAATTCCTCAATTTCTTTGCTCGCTTGGCTATCGGTGAATTTAAAACCAATTTTAATATAAATATGTCCAGTACATGCTGAAAAAATACTTTCTAAAATACTGGATCTGCCACTGGTGCCAGATTTGGTTTAAGCCATTTTGTTATTGTGCTAGTGTGCCCTAAAAATTAAAAATGCCAGCGTTGCCTACAAAATATTCCCTTTGAACTAAAAAATATTCATTTCATATACTAGTAAGCATTGCTAAAGCGACATTCATTCCATCCAGTCGACCTGAGCGTGTTGAAATGTGACGTCCAGTTGCTGCTCGACCTCCTCGACAACGACAACACCGAGGCCCACTGTGAGGCCGAGTGCCACAAACTGATCCAGGAGGGCCACCTCTTCACGTATGGATGCCCGCTCGTCTGCCACGCGTACGTTGTGCTATTTTCTTCGTTTCTTAGGTTTGCACCTTTTACAACACTCACTATGTCATAGCAAGGTGGTCATATAATCCTACAAACGCCTTTCCTTAGACGCATAGCCGACACACGTGCAACTAGTACCGCGTGCAAAGTATTATCCCGTAACAGACCACGGCCGTGCTTGAATCAGGGAAAGGAGACACATGACCGTTAAAACCATTGCATAACCAATCACCACCCACCGGACCTTGGCAGATCTTACAACCTTTGGATTTGCAGGCGCGTCTTGTACCAACTAAGCTATTGGCAATGCGTGTTTGCAAATGTGAAACAAAACATAACAGTTGATACTAACGTACAAGAGGACGGTGAGAAAAAATGCCACACTGGTACTTTACAACTCCTGGTCTTGTCTGTTTTTATTATTCTATGTGTAATTAGCATGATTCCTGTGTAAAAGCAACGAATTGTATTTACGGAATAGCAAATACATGCTTGTGATAATAAGCTTTGATGTCCAGTCATCTTACAATGAGTTTAAATTTGAAGAATGTAGCTCCGTTGTGATTTTCAGCCTCCAAAACCTCGCCCATTATTTCCACGAGACCCCGGCTCCCGGAACCGGCACTGTGCCATCGTGTGCAACCGCCGCTCCCGGACGACGATAGAACTACTCTGTAGTTTTTATTGATAATAAATGTAATATACTCTGTCTTTGTTTTGTTTTGTGGATACAACGTTCTCCCGCTAAGTAAAAATTTGATATACTAGTAATATTTGGCGAAACTCCGGACGTGTAGATATAAACTTATTCAAATGTGGTACTCTTGTCGCGTTGAAATTGACTTTTAGCAAAAGTATTGCAAGTGTTTCTAAATTCACTTAAAAATGTATACATGTTATTTTGTGGTAAAATTTCGGATATGTTTAGCTTTATATCTCAAAGTGATCGTTCTTATTTGTTGACAAGTGTTTGATCACTTACAAGTGCAAGTTATATAGTGACAAGTTCTATCGATAGTCGCTGGTGTGAGAAGCCCAAATCGTCGGCTAAAGTGCTACGCTGGATGGACAGTTCCACAATTGCCAATCATGATCATTTAAAACAGTACATGGTCAATTGTAATCCAATGGATTAGGGATATTTTGTCAGGTGACTTTCTGACATAGTATAGACAATAGAAAGTGTACTTCAATCCTGTTTGTGATAAACCTTATCATATGAACAATAGATTTCAGCAAATGTGGGCGGCGATTAAATATTTGTGGAACTATGCATTATGGCAAAATGTATTGTGGTCGATTATGAAACATGTATGGTCCTTTCCTGCATGTCCTGTAAATCTGGATCATTTGTACATGAAAATTGTCAATTAAATAACCAACGTAATGGCCAGCTCCCCAATTGTCAATCAAGGTCAACCATAATCAACTACATGATCAATTGTAAGCAAATGGAACAGAGTTTTGATTGTCAGGTGACAATCTGACCTAATATTTACAAAAGAAAGCGCACTTCCTGTTTGTGATCAACTTTATTACACGAACAAAAGAAATGTACAGAAAGGGGAGGATATTGGAGTTTTGCGAAACTATGCACAGATATACGACCATCTGGTGACAACGTGACATATTTAACACAAAATAAAACACATCTCCTTTTAGTGAGATGCGCTCTCACAAGCTTTAAAACGTAGAAGTGTAGAAAAATTGCCAAAGGTGGATTATAAAAAATCTGTTTAAGACGTACTCGGACTATTATAGATTATGAATTCAAAATGCTAGTTACTTATGCTATAAGCGTGTAAGATATAGTCGCTCGTGTACCTCAATGTAAAGAAACATTACGTTTGTGTCATTTACTTGCAGATAATTCCTCGCACACGTCATAAAGAGAATAATCAACGCATATTGGGTTGAACTTATCTATAATTACCTTAATGTTCATGATTATTGTGAGTTTAACCTGAGAACTCGTCAATAAAAAAGACACTTATATGCTCCGCTTTCGCAAATGATATATTAATTGATGCTTACGAGAAGGAAAAGAAATACGTAAACATTTAAATCTTTATTTATACTAAGGAGCAGTAAAAAGTGTGATTTATCGGCGGCCAGCGACGGTGGTTCCGGAAGCGCCACCACACGGCAGACTGGCATCACCAGGGGCCGGCGTCTCGTGGAAATAGTGGGCCAGGTTCTGAAGACTGGGGATGGGAAATGCGTCATAAAAATGAAATAAATATTATACTAGTAATCAAATTAAAGTAACGAATCACCATCCAAAGATTAGCGATTTTCCAGGATAACGTCACCAGAAAAATTGTGTTTTGGCACAACGTTTGGACTCTGTGGATCACAGAAAATACAATGTACTTATGCGATATTGGCAATTCAAATAATGTTCTCCCATGTATTCAGAAGACTAACACAAGCAATATTTCAGTGGCCAGACGAGAATTTTACTCTTATCTTTCAGACAATAAGTCAAAATTTCATTGGTAAAAAAGATCATTGCTGCGGTTTAGCGATACACTTTGCTACAAGGTTCCAGCTGAGTCGTATGTTTACTATATTCCGAACTGAAAGTTGAATTATTATGTTTTATTTGATGTATAATTGACTACGTCATACGCGTGACAGACGAGCGGGCATCCAAAATTAAAGATGTGCCCCTCCTGGATCAGTTTGTGGCACTCGGCCTCACACGCCATTTCCGCGTTTGTATTGTCGACAAGGTCGAGCAGAAGTTGGACGTCACATTTCAACACCGTCAGGTCGACTGAAAGTATGATAAGACATGTAAGCTTATAATATATACATGTGAGTAAATTGCACAGATACATGTATGGCCATAATTTATATAATATGTTTATCTTAACAATTGATTACAGCACATGTTTCACTAAAATAGTTTCAACAAAGGAACACATAGCAATGTTTGTGATTAAAAATATTGTTATTATCGACCTATGAATCACCATATGTTCTGTTATCAGTTTTAAAGCGAGGTTTTATTTTACCCAAGCAACTAAAATCACTTCCCAACTTCCTTCAGAGGAGGATAATTATCGCAGAATTCAATACATATCCTAATCGCCAAATGCATTCTCTGACCTGACAGGGGATCCAACCCACGGCCCCTGGATTGACATGTCACCCATCTTACCAACAGAGTCTAAACTAGTGTCAATGCCTATATTAGCTGATTGATTAGTTGGTTGATTGATTGATTGATTGATTGATTGATTGATTGATTGATTGATGGATGGATGGATGGATGTATTGATTGATGGATGGATGTATTGATTGATGTATTGATGTATTGATGTATTGATGTATTGATTGATTGATTGATTGATTGATTGATTGATTGATTGATTGATTGATTGATTGATTGATTGATTGATTGATTGATTGATTGATTGATTGATTGATTGATTGATTTAAATGCAGTTTAAACACTGCTTATGTTATATCATGCCGGTCAAACAACACACCATGCGCTCCGGAGAGCACCAAATACTATCCGTTTAAATCCGCAACGCCTCACATCAGGAAAACGAGTGCATGTTTGTTACCTGGTCAATTCAACACTCAAGTATTTTACTAGGTAATAATCAATGTCAGTAAAGTGATACACCTTACATGGGTTAAGGTTAGGAAGTCCCAGGGACTCGATGAACCTCTCGGACGGAGCGGCGAGCGCGAGTGGAACCAGACACAAAACCAGCAGCTTGAACATCGTGAAACGTTTCTGAAACAAAAAGAAATAAAATAATGCGTCGATCACAAGGTTTATAATTTTGGTCATCAAAGTGGCTTGGTGACATTGTAGGAGATTTTACAGGGCATGCTATAATCTGTTCTGGTACCGGCTTCGTACCAAAGACGTTAAATATTAAACTGGTACCGGCTTCGTACCAAAGACGTTAGTAAACTGGTACCGTTTCGTACCAAAGACGTTAGTAAACTGGTACATGTACCGGCTTCGTACCAAAGACGTTAGTAAACTGGTACCGGCTTCGTACCAAAGACGTTAGTAAACTGGTACCGGCTTCGTACCAAAGACGTTAGTAAACTGGTACCGGCTTCGTACCAAAATTTATACATTATTAAACTGCACCGACTGCTTCCTTTAAAAGCTTCCCCCACCCCTTTCAGTGGTGTTCATATAGAATTGATTGCAGCCATAAATGAATTAGAGTAAAGATCACTGCGGCATACCGTCTTTGAGCGGGTGGCGTGTGTAAAACCTTTATATAAAGTGGTATTTAATCAGAGCCTACCAGTTTGGCTGGCATTGTGCTAATTTTGTAACATTAACATTTAAATATTTTATATTCATGATTAATTTAACGAGGAAGGCTTCAAATCTATTGTGTCGTGTTGAATTGACGTATTTTTGTTCATTAAATGCCAAAAGACGCTAAAAATTGATTCTACACGATTTTAAAACAGCTGTTACACTTGCTCACATGCAAGCTGGTCCCATTTGATGTCTAAACGTTCGAAATGTTGTGTGAATCAGAATGAAAAGAGTATAATCACAAATATGACGGAGGCTTAGACTTGAATAATGCCAATTTAAATGTTTGAGACATGCGTAATCATTCTTTAAATGATTTTTATTCAACCATACATTATACAAAAAGGACAAACGCTCTTGGACTCTGTCTTAAAATAATTCCAAACCGCTAATTTCCTACTGAAAATGAAGTATTCCATAGACGTACTTACACTTTGGTATACACGGCAAAACTGGCACCTCTGTGACCCTGTGAGAACTTTTATGGAGAAATCGCTGTCACAATCACGATTTCTTCTACATTTCGACCTATTTCGACTGATTTAATACGCAATACAAAGATAATTCGTGAGTTCGTGAGGCTAACTGCATTAACTACCATTGAGATAGAAGGCAGTTAATGCCTTTGCGTATGAGACCTATATTGTACAACTGCTACATTTGAGAAACATTTTCTTTGTTTAAAAAATGGCATAATATTCTGCTTCACTTTTTCAGGGCTAAAGAAAAGTGTGTATAAGAAATAAGCGAGAATTAGTAATAAAAAGGCAATCAAGCCTAAGGCCTTAGTCAAACATGTCAGTTTTTTTTCTCCTTTGCATTGGATAAGTGAGGAAACCCCCAGGCACCTCGAAATTAAGGTCGTGTACAGTAACATCCACCAATAAGGAACTCTGGAACTCTTTGTTCCTTATAACAGGACTTTTTTTATAAACCTATAGCGAACTAGTTCCTTGGTAAAGATTGGGGAATTAAAATCAATTCCTTATAAGCGGAAGTTTCTTATAAGCGGATTTCCTAAGTCCCTGCTTTAAAATGAAGTAAAATATCATTGTTGTACTTTACTAGTTGTATATATTAAATATAAATCCAACATAAGGTTAATACCGGTATTTATAAGTTGATGACTACTTCATTCAGAAGTCCTGCCTTCCCTAATAACCATGGAAACGCATAAGTAGCCCCAACATAGTTCATATCATGCTCTACCTTATTTTTAACGTGGTAACAGACCACCCCAAGACTGTCAGTCTTGGTTTAATTTTTTATGTATTGCGACACATTGTTCTTTGAATATCCAATGGATTTTGTGGCCAAGCAAATACAAAAGAAAGCATACTTCCTGTTAATGAGAGCGTATCACAAGAACAAATATTCAAAAAAGAAAGGGGTGTTTTTGTATCATTTCATTTTGAAACGGTGCATTGAAATTGAAATGATAAACATACAAGACAAGTATTTTCAATATTTTAATAAGTTACAAAAAAAGCACTAAGGATGAGCTGGCGTGGTGCCTTGACCGTTATGGCCCTGGACCGTTGTTCCAGCAGCGCCGCCACACGGCAGATTGGCGTCACCAGGGGCCGGCGTCTCGTGGAAATAGTGGGCCAGGTTCTGAAGACTGGGAAGAGAGAAAAACGACAGATGTGACAATACTCTGTTACACTAACTAACACCGCAATTACACAGATCCGTCATCAGGGAGTGTAACTGCGGCCTAAGACAGTCATCGTAAAGAGAATCACTACCTTGATAATGTGTGGATAGCAACTTTTACATAGCACACCGGATACATTCAAACTTCTTCTACTTCAAAACACGTTTCAGACTTCTAATTCCGCCTTTTACACATTATCGTTCTTAAAATGATAACTTTTCAGAGGCGAATATTGTTCCTACGCGTACACAAATACGTTATAAAACAATTATGTTTGGTATACCCGTGACAGACGAGTGGACATCCGAAATTAAAGATGTGTCCCTCTTGGATCAGTTTGTGGCACTCGGCCTCACACGCCATTTCCGTGTTATCGTTGTCGACAAGGTCAAGCAGGAGTTGGACGTCACATTTCAACACAGTCAGGTCGACTGAAAGAATGGTGTATAATATAACATGCTAGTTTTACCAAGTGGTACCACCCACGCTCCACCCACATCAGAACCCACGTACTCTTAACACAACAAGAGCTGTTTAAAAGTGTAAGGGTACCATAAACAAATGACCCATACAAAAACGAAAACGGTAAGCACAACAATAAACACACAGAACAAAATGAAACGAACAGTTAACAAGTCAGAACGGTTTTTAAGGAAACACTCGACTCACATGGGTTAAGGTTAGGAAGGCCAATTGACTCGATGAACCTCTCAGACGGAGCGGCGAGCGCTAGTGGAACCAGACACAAAACCAGCAGCTTGAACATTTTTGCTTAATGCTGAAAAAATATAAAGAAACTAACTTATTACACGTCATAGCCATAAGAATATTTTATTACTGTAAACATGTGCCGAGTTTAATAGTGCAGTTTGTAAGAGTGACGGTCTGAAATTGCCTTTGCTAAAAAGACCTCGTAAGCTATTATTGTTCTGGTCCGTTTCGAATCGTTTTTGCGTTACAGTGTATCAGTTTCTTGGCCAAACGCAGTAACAATCAATGCTTTATTTTTTAAACCTAACTCGGATGCATATAAGCATTTCTGTTCGCTCTGTTAATTATTGCTTCAGCGTTGTCTTCCAATTTCCAAAATAGTTTCAAGCTTGTTTTATATTAAAAAGAAAAGCATTTTTTCGTTAAGTTGCACACCTAACAATAAGCTTTTAAGCTTTTTTACTGTTTATATAGCGTTTACACAATCGGACAAAAATGTTCTAAATACGTCCGACGTAACGAGCTTTCCCGCCATTTTGTCGGGCATCGGACGTCATTTCAAGTTCTGTCGATGCGTTAATTGAAAACGCGTGTACATTATCACGCCATTTAAATTAAAAAAATTAAACAGTTCAAAATGTAATATTTCAGTTATTATATTTCCAAACTTTAAGCAGCGACTAAAACATCGTTGGAACTATTCTCAGTGTGTGACAGATATTTCAAATACATTATAGATGTACTTTAAAGCATTGCAATGAACGAGTACAATGATAATTTCTAAAAGTAAGATTACTTGTATCTAAAATAATACAATAAAGCCATACTTACGTTGTAGACAAAAATAAAACTAGTGATTATTAAACTTTCAGTGCCAATTTTATAAGAGCTGAATGCTTATCTTCTTCACTGACTTATAATATGTGATCCATTTCTCTAACATACTCAAAATGTAATTTAAAGGAATCCGAACACATTTTGACCAATAAAACACATCTTTTCTTGAGTGAAAATCTTTCTGAACTCTTTATAAAATAACTCAAATGAAAACGTATATTTCATCCGATGTTAAATTGCAAAACGAAAATTGAAATTAAATAATACGACGGATGATCTAAAATAACGTGGACTTTGGCAGTTACATTATTCACGTACCGCCTTCAGTTGTATATCAAACAAAATCGGGAAATGGCTTTGACATATTAATAATAAATTATTTTATGTAAGACTTATTATGTCATATTTACGAAATATCAGCACTTCTCTGCCACAAATACTTGCATTGAAGTCAAATCCCTCACCTTTAACGTAGCGACCCTAAGTGCGTAAGTATAACTTGGCACTCGCGTTCTACTTTCTCTGACTTCAGTGACTAAACTATACAAGTAAGTGCGGTCACAGTACCATGTATGGCATCAACGTATGTAAAAGCCCTGTCACACCAGAGCGGCGTCACCACAGCGTTTCCACAGCGTTGCAGAAAAGTTGCAGATCGCCGAGGTGCGCGCTGTGCAGTCGCCAGCAACGCTGTGGAAACGCTGTGAAGACGCTGTGCAATTGCCTTGAACGCCATGCGGTAACGTTTGTTTTGAACATGCTCAAAACAAACGCCGCGGCTGGGCGTTTGCACAGCGTGTTAGACAGCTGTAAGTCATAGATATCTTTAAAGGCCAAGAGCACAGAATGTGTGATAGGAAAACTGATACGTGTGTCACAGGCAAGAAATTGTACATAATGTTCAATCGCAGATTTGTGACAAACTGAGTTACTTTTTTTTAACCGCATTGGTTTGATATACCATGGAAAAACGCACACAGTGAAATAATAAAATAAATGATTATAAATAAAAACATTTTACTTTTAACACTGGACCAAAACTAATAGTATTTCATCTTGTTTATGTTCTTATGTAAACTGTGTTTGTTGTTGGCAAACTGGTAAATATTTAGGTGTGCAATATGCTGTTCAAATTGAAATACGTTTTGTGGTACAAATGTACGGCAACCTAACATTTTAGAACAAGTGTTCTTTTTTTAAAATAGTATTACATACCAATCGCTTTTTCTGGACGAACAATATAATTTTGGTCTACAGCTTACGTATATATTGACTCCAAAAGCTCCCTTTTCTTTAATTTTGAAACAAAAAACGTATTTTCAATTGAATCAACTAGAATGGCTTATTATAACATCAAGTACTCATTAAGTTTTTCTACTGTCTGACTATATACTTCTTTTCTAAATTTAATAACATTAGGTTTGAATTCTCCATTTGTTACTCTTGTTGTTTTGTTTCGAACAAGAGAGACTTTAAATGGAAACAATATATAGTAATGTACATAAACAAATGAAAAGTTAGTTAGTGACACTATGGTTTATTACATATTGTATAAAATTGCATTTGTCGTTACTCACATAGTGCATCAATTATTCTAATGTAGGTCAATGGCCTTCGGATTTTCTGAATAAACAACAACAACAACAATAACAGGACATGGTCAATTTTATTCCAATGGATTAGGGTTATGATTGTCTGGTGACAATCTGACCTAATAAATACAATATCAAGCGAACTTCCTGTTTGTGATAAAACTTATCACACGAACAAAGAAACTACAGAAATGGCAGGAGATTGACGTTTTGAGGAACTGTCCATTGATTCAAATGACAACATATATACAAATACAAATACATTTTGGTAAAAAATAATATGAACAAACCATTTTGCAATGTGCAATGGATAACTATTCTTATTGAATTTTAAATGTCTACTGTATACATCACAGAATCTGGCGGCATCATAATACATATGCATAAGGTGCAAAAATGTTAGTGAAACATAATCCATTTTGCAATCTATTATTTCTCGCTACGGAGTCAACATGTTCAGAATGTCTACTACATTGTATATAATTATTGTATACATGTACTCAGTATCATTAGTCTGCCTATCCTATATTGCTGGTAAAAAGATTAAGCAGACGACAAGTTTAAACAAACGATGTTAGTACATATACTCCTCAAAAAACGTTAAGGACCACTATTGCGTAGCAGTATTTTGAAAACGTTCACCTACTGATTTTGTGAACATTGAAGAACAATGTTTACTGATGAGACCAATTTCTTTCCATTGATAATGGTTGGAGACATGTGTGGTGGTAAAAACAGCGATTTAAAGACTGTTGCGCCCAGAACAAGAAAAAGTAAAACAGAGGCTGTTTTACAGAGACGGTCTATTATGAAGCTTGGTGTGATATGCAAATTCATGAATTGTTATGGGAAGTGCTTTATGTCATGAAATGTTCACTTGTAGTT
>Ga0224511_10001084_pt1 | contig 15536 bp, 7 predicted proteins | sample SF_May12_sed_USG_2_FD_169988 | JGI IMG/M metagenome (GOLD analysis project Ga0224511, IMG submission 169988) | Sediment microbial communities from San Francisco Bay, California, United States - SF_May12_sed_USGS_8_1 | ecosystem: Environmental > Aquatic > Marine > Sediment | place: USA...
GTACACAAATGACAAGGCCATGATGGCCCATAGTCAGGTTAAATACATATAACCTAATGGCGTAAATGGTCATAATTATACATTCGTATAACATATTTAGTTTAATAAAATGCGTGTTTAGTCGCCCCGTACTACATCATTGTGTAGTCATATTTTTCTGGTTCTCAGTGATCATGGAGTATACATGTACGTTGTTTACATTTGAAAATGGAGTTATGCTCATGCGCTAGGGGGCGTCAGTGGTGTGGCATCATTCATTACTACTGATGAACAGCTTCAATTAAACCAAGGCTGCTGTTTTCTCGTGCAGGCTATGCTTTCTGTGGGCTTTTCCGTTCATAAGATAACTTAAGTGTACATGTTAATATCTGCAGAAAACTTTCGTATGGTAAATTTCATAGATAGTTTTAGTTCAAAAATAAAACCAGCATAAGTATTTAACAAGTTGTTTGCGTGTAAACAAAATCAAAATAACAACACCATGGCATCCCCAGCCCGTGTACCTAACCGAAACGAAATGTTAGACCACAATAAGGATTCAAGATGCTCTGAATTTTATCTATGAGGAAAAGTTGTTTTGCTTTAAACATATAGTTATAAAAAGACTTCTCACTATACAAATATTACTGTTTTGTAGGGATTACGTTTAATGCGTGTTTACAAACAAAGAAAACTAATTTGAACAAAGACAATGATTTTGATCACCTTCAAATGTTTGACTATATTCTTGCTATCATAACCCATGTAATTTGACACCATTTGCATGTATTTATGTCTTTTGACAAGCGCGTCAAGGACGATTTCCCAACGTATTCAAGTTAATCGATTTGGTCACACAATCCATAGACATGGTCATAATAAACCAGACAAAGAATGTCAATGCAATAGACACGACATTTTGTTGTTTACTCATTTTTTGACTAACCAGTTGTAATTTGAATAACTCTGATTGATTAAATATCCATTAAATCGTAAAAGAAATGAATGGTATTGTTTTAAAAAACTCACAGAAATAGTTAAGGTGTAAGATTACCAGACAATAAAGGCCACATACTTGACACATGTATGTAGATACTTGCGATATAAATAATAATAATAATAATAATAATAATAATAATAATAATAATAATAATAATAATAATAATAATAATGCTTTATTTAAAGCTTGCGTACTGCGTACTGCATACGGCCTTATTTTGGTCGGGCGTAATGTGGACTGTTTACCTACCATTTTTGGAGTTTCCATTTACATGAAGAATATACAATCTGCACAGTTACACTTATTCTTGCCAGGTTAGATGTAATTTGTTTGCTTGATAGTTTGATGTGTTTCGATTCCAATAACCCATTTAAATACTTATGCTGGCGGTAATTTTCCGGGGTGATTTTACACGACCCATTGCTGCATTTGCTGTAAAAGCAGTCTTGTAGCTACTTAAATACGGCCCCCGAGATCCGAGATGTGACCCATTCCGTTTTGGATCCCGGGTCAGGAGACGTTAATTAGTAAAGAACACTTTTTTTCTACGTTTTGATAACACTGTGTTTGTTTTAAGGCAATAACTTAGCGTCAACTACATTGTGTATATTGTATCCCCCTTAACGGGTGTATTTTAAACTAGTTATCTGGTAAAAGTGCGATTACCCCCATGTTCAGACATTGACCCCCCATAATAAATGACAAAAATATTTCTTTACACATTTGAAATCATTAATTTAGATTTTTTTTATTCCAAAATGTGTCAATACGTTGTAAAGAATGCGCTACTTTGACTTCAACTATTGTAATATAACGACCAAATGTTTTCCCAAAATCATCAAATTGCTAAATGTTTGCACCGTTTTAATAAACATATTTAAGTGTATACAAACATATATAACTATTGTTATGTTTTTATTAAAGCAATTATGAAAAACAATCACTAAAACTTTAGATTATGGGATCAGACTGAGGGTCAGATTCATGATTTCTTAAGCATGCATTTTATGGCTCGGTCACACTAGTCGTAGTAAGCCGTACTGTATTTGAACCGTAGTAGACCGAAGTAGACCCTACTCAAACGTATCGATCGTAATAAACCGTAGTTAACTGTAACAGTAGTTAAACGTAGTGATGACCGTAATTCGTATGAATAGTTTGTGCAAATGAAGGGGTAGTATATTCGACTATCGGCCCGGTTGTTTGGTTCGATATCACATTGTTGCGTTAATAAAGCCGTCATATAACTATATTGACATTCGACGTGCATGCTGATAAGGAAAACGATTGCGTTCCATAACCTTTATCGAAAATGCCTCATCACTGGCGTAGAAATATCATTACATTCTGTTTTTGTACTTTTCAGTAGATAATCACATTTCAAGTTATTGATAAAGTTCTTACGATAGAGGACTATTCATGGTTTATTTTGAAGATATAAGACAAAAACAAACATTATTTAAAGGCGGAATCCTGACGCTTCACTGCATTCTGTATGACTTTCTTTTTCATTTCTTTAAGTTTAAACACCATGTGTTTTTAAACAAATACTGCACACACACAAAATACTTAAATGTTGAAAAAATATTCACTATTTTTTAATCCTTGAGCATTAAAAGGCTGTATAAAACACACATACTTGATTCAGTTTTGCCACGAAATGTAAACAATAGGTCATAAACTCCGCCGCACTGCACACTTTGTTGCAGCACAGCAATAAAAAATCAATACTTAAACGGCATAGTTCATAACTTGTGTCCCTTTAAGCAGAACTATTAGTACTATAACACTTACAATTTCCAATTGCAACCCGCGTTTTTAAAAAAATCTTTAATTAATTTTGAAGTTCTATTTACAAAGCCATGTAATACAAATTATAATGTGTTATGCGGAAAGAGGAACAGCTTTGTACTCCCGCTGACAATGTTATTGTATTCACTTAAAACAATATCAGGTGAAATAAACTTAAATTTTTTTTTTATTTATTGATTTATGTATTTTTTATTATTTATTTATTTATTTATTTATTTATTTATTTATTTATTTATTTATTTATTTATTTATTTATGTATTTATTTATTTATGTATCTATTAATGTATCTTTTTATTTATTTACGACGGAAAATATAAGGATTGAGTTTCATTCTGGGTGCGTTAAAGGCGATCCTGAACGCAATGGTAAAACTGGGAAGCGGGCTTCATGTGGTGATATGTCAGTTTTACCGTTGGGTTTTTTAGGATTGCCTTAAACGCAACTAGAATGAAAATAAATCCTTAATTTACGGTTACCATAAACAAACCAAATATCCATGTGGCAGAATGGGGCACATTATCGAGCTGTAAAGGAAGAGTATGATTGTTTTCTGTACACACATAATTTTAACCAATTTTGACATTTGACCTCGATGTTTGTCATTTACTTCAATAAAACTTATCTGTGTAACATTTGATGTTATCGATGTTAAAATTTGCTATTAAAAATAGAGGTTGGACAAAGGCAATATTGAAACTTACGTTTCAGGACACCTTTTATAATTCTAATTAGATTCTGCACTACACTCGGACTCACCAATGAAAACATTTATGTTAAGTTATTTTAAAAAATATCCGTTCGTGGCGATATTTGAATAAACATAACCTATTTTGGACTTTGATCACATATTTTAGGATCAAATGTAATTAAGCTTAAACTCCTTCTCAGAAATGTAAATGTATGTGACAAGGTTTCTTTTTGTAAATCCATATCTCCATAACGAAATGAATGTCTGGACAAACATTATATTGACCAATTTTAATAAGTGATGTCTTACTCTTAAGTCTGACCATGTCTTTTATGCCATATACTGCATTCATTAACGAGACACTTGTCTCATCCGGATTTACAATTGTTGCCAATTAGTTTTGAAATGCATGACGTTTTAAGAAGTAAGTGTCCTGCCAAACACTTATTTTCTCAATTTAAAGCAGCAGACCAGAATATACTAGAACATCATAAGTTACAAATATTTCAAAATATATCTTTAACTTCCTTTTTTAGTTGTTTGAAATCAAAATATATTCCTACTATACATAACGGCTACTGCGTAAGTAACGCAGTAGATTATGTAAAGTAAAGCGATGTTTAACCAACGATTTTGTCAACTGAATTAAGGGGTCAGTAATGATAAAGTTCTCCAGTAAACATAACTTAACCAGTATTTACCGTTATTTGTTTATTTTGGAGCCTCTGGAGGTCAGCTACTTTAATTGTACGTTTGACTTTCATTTCAGCCGTTGAGCCCCAAAAGTTCTTCGAATTGAAATGTATGAAAATGACAGCGAATAATAATTTTAAATGACATATGTAACTTCTTTTCAACGTTTGTTTGCTTGCCTACCATGCTCTTTTGCATGTTTTCACTTAACTAAGTATACCGTTCGCTCAATAATTACCCTCAACCTCTTCAGTTAAACTCTTCTTTGTTATAATAAAGTTGTCCTTGAAACTTGCTAGGGTAAGAGAACCCCACTGAATCATTTTAAACGTAATCATCATATAATTATTACTAAGCATGATGTTTTGCTATGTATTTAAATTTAAACTGATGAAATGGAAAGCCCTCAGGAAGCATAGCCTGCACGAGAAAACAGCAGCCTCGATTTTATTGAAGCTGTTCATCAGTAGTAATGAATGATGCCACACCACTGAGGCCCCCCTAGCGCATAAGCAGAACACCATTTTCAAATGTAAACAACATACATGTACACTCCATGATCCCTGAGGACCAGAAAAATATGACTACAGAATGCTGTAGTACGGGGCGACTTTTTACAGCCGCCACACAGGCACTAAACACCAGCTGTGTTTAAACTTTAGATTTTTACTTCCTTTTTAAAAGATTATAACTAAAACCAATTTCGGCTAATTTACGGCGAATTTCTGTGTTTTTTATAAAAGATATATTTAAACTGGCGTACGAGAGATAAACTAGTTTGCACTTTGCAAGAATAATAATAATAATAATAATAATAATAATAATAATAATAATAATAATAATAATAATAATAATAATAATAATGCTATACTACTAAATGTTTTGCGAAACAGGCGTTGAACACTAGGTTCATTATGTGGTGGAAGCAATGCACATGTTTTAATAAAACATTAAACAAACAACAAACACATTTACACTGTGTGCAACCATTAATAATCAAACAAAAGCAAATTCGATGTTTTTAAATTTGATTGTAACCGTTTTTAGCACACAGCAATAAATATGTGCGTTTAATTATAATGTTTATATAATGCAAATTTCAGATACAGATAAGACGACAGAGATAAATTCGATACTATTTTTCACTGCACAAGAGAATTTCTGAAAGACAACGTTTAAATAGTTTTAAATCGAAACATGGATGAAAGCAATATATTACGCATATTAGCAACCGATGGACAGCTGCTAAACAATGACTTTGTGTTTGATTATAATGGAATGGCTGATTCAGATGTTCGTAACGATATACAAATCAAGGTCGACGTCCAGAACGTACAAGACGTTTTAAACAAGATAAAGACAAAAAGATATGATATACACATTATAAATCAACTTATGTTGGCACTGGATGAATTAGTGACAAAAAGGTCAAAAAGAACCATACAAGAAGTGTTGGAATATGAACTTGCTTCAATGGAACTTCGTGTAATTGAGTACGATGCTGAACCTACACGCACACATCGAGGTAACATATTATAGTTTTATTCATTAATTCATGAACTGTAATAGTATGTTTACAAAATTATACTCCAGGATCTGATCTCAGGTGCTATGCTTACGGCTATCGTTTTAATATTTGTAAATTGTTTTCTTCTGAATCATATGTCTTACATAATATGATGACGCAGTGGCGGGTCCAGTATTTGTCATTTTCGATGATGAGGGAATCAGTCGTTATGGTTAATACAATGATCCAATGCAAAAGAAGTATGAAACTGTTTTTGTCACGTTAATGATATTTGTTTAAAAATAAAACTTAATAAAAAGGAACATTCAGGGTATCTGGCATAAACAAATATTATGTCGGTCGTAAGTGCGCAGCAGGTTGTCCCTTTCCTGGATCCGCTAATGTGAAGTAAACCAGATTCAGTTTTGTCCTAAACTATTTAAGAAAGATGTTAAAAAATACCTAATTGTTAATCATGAAATGATGTCAAAATGTCTTGTAATATTATTATTCCACAATGTGGTCCTCGTATAGACCCTATAAACATAAACTTATGTTCAGGTCTGTTGTCGTATGCAACATGGGCCAATGTCGAAATCGACAGTCTGAAGAACAAACTCGTACTATTAGAACGCAAAATCTTAGGACATGAAAAGGAACTCATAGAACTCATAGAAAAAGAAAATAGTGTGCAAGATGAGAACAAACGTCTTACAATAAAACTATTATGCGCTGTTGAACAAACAGACCAAGACCAGACTAGGATGAGACAGCTTAAAGAACAAAAACACACATTGGAAAGCAAACTGAGGGATGCCGAAGAAGCGTTAAAAATTGCTAGGACGACACATACAAACGCTTTGGAACAATATGTAAATACTACTGCCCTTTTAAGGGAGAACATGGAAGCTGAAAATACTAAAAACACACAAATTCAACACAATTTGAGACGAGAAGCAGATGAAAAAAGGGATGAACTTGACCGGAAAGAGAATATAATCGAGCGTTTAAAATACACTATTGAAGAGTTGGAAAACGAGAACCAAAGGCATACAAGAAATGAACAGGTACTCGGAACACTGGATTATTAGTAATGTAAATGATTTCAAAATACTTAAAATGACTTACATTTCTAAGGTTAATTGATGATCCTATATTTAATGTAATGTACTTATTACAGTCTGGCAGTTCATATGTCTAGCAGTACCAAAGGTTTTCTGTATATGCATCTCCATATGACGTCGGTGGAGTAGGGGTAATCAGAACCTAAAACGTAAATGAGTTTAAAATGCATCAAAATTACTTACATTTTAGGTTATGTTATGATCCTGTACTTGATGCGTTTTATCTATTATAGATTTCCCCCGAAATCAGAACCGAATGGGACCTTTTTCCGATGAGTCCGTGCTGTATTCCTGACTGTGATAGTCATAATGACTGGGCGGTCAAAGCTCGGAACTATTACCGCAGAAAATACAACAGATACCCCGGTATGCCAATTTTTAATCGCATTTGATTAGATGTTTTATCTGGCTTGTGGGCAGCGATTTGCTAAAGGTGCAGACACTATAGCGTATGGCATGAACGTAACGCTTCTCTGTTAGAGCATTTTCTTCACAAAACTGAACGCCCACATAAACATGTACTTTTCGATACTTAGTTTTGGTGCCTATGTATATATCTGAGCGTTGTGGGTTTTTTTTGTACCTTCGTTTGTTCGTTTGCGCATGCACTACACAAATAAGTATAAATAAAAAAGTATAAAATAAAGGTTGAATTTAACGATGTTTGCATTGATTGGGAACTCAATGAAGTTAAATACATACATTGTGATATAACATGTCTATACCAAGAATCGTGATAGTCTATAATTTTAAAAAATGTCCTGTACTTCTTGTTTGTTTGGCCAGCAGAGCATTAACAACGTTAATAATAGAAAGTTGTAGAATATATAAACCATTCATCTTGACATGTCTTGGATTATTTTAGTCTCAATATGTAGATGACTAGATACATTTTGGCAGATGCATTTTGTTTTAAAACTATTTTTCTTTACAATATAGGCGTCGGATTATATAATTGTAATGGCCAGTATATTGAATCAGGTTATAATATTATTAGACTACACATTTAGGTTATTAAAATGTGCTCATAAACTATGACCTTCATGCAAAAAAGTTTGCTAATTGATTGATATACATGTACAACAGCTTAAAAAGAAATATTGATATTTCATTATGAAAAATGCATCTGCTTACAAATCGAGTTACCTTTTGACAAAAAGTACACTAAATCACATCGTAATAGTAAGTAAGATGACATCTTTCAACATGCAAGCTATTAGACATCAAAACATCACCCCGTTGCTTCAAATAAGTGTGTAAGAAAACGTGGCAGATTTTGAAAAGTTATTAAAACGCTTCTTAACACTTCTACTAATATACAACTAAAGCTAAATGCATGATTTAACAAGGAGTGCCTTTTTGCTTGTTAACTTACATTAAAGCTGCTGTTTGCGAGGTGTCGATTTTAGGAAATAAATTGCCCAAAATTATGAATGTTCACCTTGTTTGATTCTGCCAGTGCTGGAGATGCGTGCACATAGCAGTAATACTCGTACAGCAGAGCAGAGATACTCGCACATGAACAGAGATGATGGGTGCAGACTTTGTTGAGGCCAGAGATAATAAACAAAATCAAAAGTGCGATAGAGACTAGATCTGGTCATTGGTAAGATAATATGTAAGTATGACTTAATTTTTCATTAATTGATATTTAAATAAGTCGTTGGTATGTGCATATTTTTTATTTTTTAGTCAAGATGTATGTACAATTTGTATCATTTTTCCATAAAATAGTTTTATTACACACAATGTTTTAATAAATGAGTAAATGTAATAGACACTTTGTTCATTGTTATTTCTGTTTCTATTCTACATGTATATTACATATATTTATTAGTTTTCTTGTAAAACTTTATTTGTCTTTGGACAAACAAGAACAATATTGATGACATCCTCAAATTATATGCTTACGTGTTTATGATGCCAGTTGCAAAATGCACAACTGTTAGACTTATAGCTTACATATATTTACCTTTTTATTGTTTTGTTGATGAATACTATAGTACACATAATTGAAATTTTCTCAAAACTGTATCAATAGATGAATCATGAACTTCTTGTATATATTTTGTAATTCAGTAGTTTGGTTGTAATTTTTAAATACATGTTTCCATATTGTGCTTTGAAGAAGATTTTTATTTTACATTTTCACGTAGCATGTTGTAGTTGAAGTAAAAATATAATGTTAAAATGTTGTATTAACTGCGACAGCAAACTCATGAACATTTCGGTTTTATTTTTGTTTATTTCTGCCAGATATATTGACTGTAGTGTTTGGTAAATTAATAAGCCTTTGATCTTGAATATATCAAATTTTTTGTTGTTTCTTTTTTATAGTCATCACTGATAGTGGTCTCCAGTTTGATAATACTTCAGGTTTTATGTGTTTTTGTATAATCGAAGTTATGTTGAAATGTCACTACATGTATTAAATATGTATGTTATTATTTCTTAGTAATTAGAACTTTAAGAAATCAATTATAATAAAAATCTTCTCAGACTATATGGAAAAATGCTACTGTTAAAACGTAGGATTCGAAAGTGTCATCGTTATTTGTTGAAGGCCATTCATTTATTTTCTGGCTTACGAGTTCGGTGACCGTATTTGTTCCAAAAATGGAAATAAAAATCAAAATTTCCGGTTTTTATTTTTGCCGACGGTCGAAAAAGCATGAGTACGAAAAACAGGAATATGTCCCGGATCCCGGATTTTAGTAGTCCCCCAAGGAAGTTTATAGAATGACTTCCCTTTATTTCCTGTGAACATAAAACTTATTTTAATTGAGATAATTTTTGGTGCATTTTCTTCACATTTTCGGCATTTATTAGCCTCATCAGTTGATCTGCATTGTGGCAGATGTGTGTCACGAAGTTGTGTTATATTTTTGCTAAATAATTTACGAATATTTAATACGACATTGACATTAAATTCTGAAATGTTAAGGTTCTGTCAAAAAGTGTGCCCTACTTTTTTGAATAAGATATAAAGGATTACCAACAATAGTTGAATTGAAGGATCACAAAAGCTCACTGAGCACTTCGTGCTCAGGTGAGCTAAAAAATGAACTTACCTGTATTAAATGTGAATGTTCTTCACTGAACAGTTTGATGTAAATCGCTAAAAATAACCCAAGCATCTTTAACACATGTACATACATGTATGTAGCTAAAATGATATATTTAATTGTTTATGCTATGATGGTGTTATTGTTATTTCAAATCATTTTTAACGATACAAAGATAATTAAAATGTAACAATCAGTATCAGACTAGATGTACTGTGTATGTGGTCCGCTTTTTCAATGTCACACAAGCTATTTTAATACATTTCATATTATGCACCAGGTGAATCTCTTTGTATTTACGGGTCAAATAGTCTAAACAATCTATCATTAACAGGGCATCACGAGTCTTGTCAGTAATAAAGGCGTTTAAATAAGAAGTTTATTTGTAGTTAAAGACCTAAGCACAATCAATGGCAATTCGATACTTGTAACGTTAAACGCACATTGTTTAAATTCACAAGCATTTGCTTCATGTTACATGTTGAGTGTTTTGTTTTAATCGGTCAGCGTAAAAGTGAATTCGATTTCAAATTGTAAAACGTTTCACAATTATTTATAGTGTACATGACCAGAACATAAAATGTCAGAACAAATATATTTTTTAAAGAGGTGACTACTGAAAGTGTACGTTAAAATCAGTACCAAAAAAATAAATGAAGTTAATGTACCAGTAAATATTGTTAAACAACACTACGTCAGATTTACAACGAATATATAAGATACAATATATACACATTAATTTAGGCCGCTACGCGATATATATAATATTTATACATTAAAAATCCATCCACGTTTAGATCCATCCTTAGATGGGGTTTTTTCTTTTTAATATAAAAATATTTTGTCAGATATCGCATTTCTTTTTTATTTGTATCAATGTTGAAGTGAACATAAACACTACTATATGTGCCCGAGTCTGACATTTTAGGTCCAATTGACTATTTGAGCGATATTGAGAAATTTTTATCTTTTGAAAAGGCTATGTTTGAAGATTACAGTTTCAAATACTGAATGAAAATATTCCTATTATTGGTGTCAATATCACCACTTTGACGTACATGTCTGGAGCTTCATGAACAGTGTACAAGACAAATATAAGGGTGATACATTTTTATCAATACATTTGGGGTTAATTTAATGAGATAATGAGATAATTTTACAAAGATATAATATATTTATATCACTTGTAAATAATGTTGTCACTGAAAAGCTGTTTACAGTTTTTGTTGGCCGGCGAAAACCCTCCCAAAAACCATAATAATTTGATGCATTTTTTGACGTCATTATACTAATTGACGTCATTTGAGCATTTGGACCACAAGTCACACGTCGGGTCACATATATTTCCATTTTCGGTTATAGTGTGTACTTTGTACATAAATTACAATAAAGAAAAAAAAGACAAGACATTTTATTGGAGCCAGTTGGCCTAACCGCATGTAACCAAACTAATACATCGTATATGTAATCAGGTAATCAATAACATAAATAATGTATAATGTCAATATGTATATAAATACATCGCTGTTTAAATAATCATGTTTGTGCATTTAGGTCTTCAATTACGTATTGTCTTATGATATTTACAAAAAATAATGCATTGAGTAAAACATATTTGCTTAAATACCTTTTCAATAGAAGCTTTCAATAGTAGTCCACTACGCGAATGGTTACGTTTAAATATTCCGTTTCTATTATTACTTATTCACCAATCTGTAAAACTGTAGTTCGGTAAGGATCACTCTTTGTTTGAACCATGTTTTAACTGAATGGTCTTTAACCATGCATGTAAATGATAAAATGACAACAATACAATGTATTTAAGCAATGGCACCCTCTGCAATCACTGGAACAATATCACAATGTTACATATAAAACGGTAACCATTGTTTTTAATTAGTTTAAATTGTCTATACAAAAGGCCATTTAACCAACTAACAATTGTTGGTTGAAGGTTTCTATGGACTTTCTTTAAAGCTCAATAAATACCAGAAGATTAAGTCTTTGCCAGTTAATACCAATATCCCCATAATTTGCCAGTTGTCGCAACGCTTTCTATGTTATTTATATGGCACCTCTTATATTAACAATAAAAGCTATATCGATATTTAAGGTTTCTAAGCGTCCTTACTTTATTAAACATGAAACCAGATGTTTTTTCTGACGAGACACTCAAAATTAGCAAAAACGTTGTCCCGCATACGACGCCTCGCCAGAATGTGCTTTATGACACGTGGTTTGCATACCTGACAACGGCCGTCAATACGTGTAAATAGATATCTTGACTACGTCTATATTTTGTTTGATATTTATAATAATTTCGTTATAGGTTATTGCAAAAGAAACGGGATTAAGTAGTTAATAAATAAACATTACATTAGCTGGACTTCAACAACGAGAACATAAAAAATTATTAACAAACATTTGTTTCATTATATTGTAAGTGTGAGATCAAAAGTAAATCACCTTAAGCTTAATTTTTATAACAACATACTTTATTGAGCAGTTCTACTGACTATTTATTTACATTTTGAGATTTGAGACGTTTTTGTCAATAAAAGACGATGATTTGTCGTATAATGTTGTTGTTTTTAAATACATTATCTACAATACGAAATAACCTGTTTGAGAAAACATGGTGTTTATTTCCTATGTGGCTGTTGTAAAATGCCGCCTCGTACTTCATGATTGTGTAGTTATTTTTATTTGGTCTTCGGGGATCATAGATTACATTTTAAACACAGAGTTCCGCTCATGGGCTAGGGGGCGTCAGTGGTGTGACATCTTTCATTACCACTGATGAACAACTTCAATAAAACCGAACCTGCTATTTATCACAGCAGGCTATGTTTCCATCGTTGGTTACAAAGTAAGATAAACAAGTCCGGTCATAAAATACAAGAATATAATGAAGATACAGTGATATCATATAACGTTACTGAAAACCTAGGTAATTTTAATTGATATGTGTTATTGTCTTATAATGTGCTTGAAGCAGCAATCATGCACAATTTAGTTATACATATTAAGTCATGTTCAATCAATAAAAGTTATAACAAACGCCTAGTACATGTACAAAGGAAGTACAAAGTAAGTACAAACTGAGAGAAATATTAAAAAAACGCTTTATATTCCTTGCGTTAACATATTTTCCTTTGAAAACATATGCGCACGTTTACCATTACGACTGCAATTAATTTTTTTACATATTATTCCAATCAACAGTTAAATAATGACCTAATAAACGTTCGATATGTTATTTTGTTATTTGCTAACTGATTTTCATTAAATTTACACCCCCCCCCAAAAAAAAACAATTAGTATGCGCTTAACATAGCATTTATCACTTACTGGTATTTTTTATATTCATGCCACTAAGAAATAGTCATTTTAGAACAATGGAAACAGTTACCGTTATGTTTCTAACAGTTATCGGTAAAACTCTCACTAAAACTAAAAGGCAGAAAGTATACTTTTATATATCTCTACACTATACATATTATACATTGATACAAATGATTAATGCCATCTGTTTGTTAGTGGTTGATGGTACAGTCAACAGAAGACCAATATGTGTACGCTACGATTACAGGTTAGATATAAATACAACTTTGATAGTCTGCTATATAAATGGTTGGGTACCGCAGTGTCGCAATTTCTACGTGAAATATTTTGTTAATGACTAGCACGGGGTCGCACACAGCTTGATGCTGTTATGCTTTAAATTTCTCAAATTTGGCACCTGTTAATAAAATATAAATAAATAATCATCTTGCGCATCAACCAAATTATCTTACATCTTCGCTCTTAATTATCCATTTCGATAGTGTCACTAAGCTTAAGTAAGTTTATCCTAATTTTACGAAGTTAACATTATTGTATAATAATGCACGCAGGTGAATCTTTAAGATACCAAATTGGAAGATAGTATCCTTAAACATATTGTGAGTGTGACATGACATAATACATTATACAAATGTGATTATATGTGAGTCAATATTCACACAAACACGAGTATATTTTAGAGAAATTATTGCAAGAACACACACTATTGTGCTTTCAAAATCACAAGAAGTAAGTGCGTGACAGAGAAAAAAAACATTATCAATATGATAACAATTTAAAAGTGTACATTTACAATTTGAGTCCGGTCAAGTTGTGACTTATGTTATAAATTAAAGAGATGTTCAAAGAAATATGTCGCAAACAATTTAGATGGGGTCACGATTAGGGGCACCACAACAAAATGGCCCGTACATAATCAAACACATTTAACACGGAACACAACACACAAAGTCAACAATACTTAACAGTCATCTAACACAAACTTCTTATTATAACAAAAATTTATCCAAGCAATGTTGAGCTACAATGTACGCTCTGCGACTTTCGTTGGTGGTTTAAACCAGTTTTCCGCCATTACAAACCCCACACTTACTCAACATTAATTGGAAAGAAAAACAATATGTCTTTAAACACATGCAATCACCACCGACACGAATTCAAATTAGTCCAGTAAAAAGTGTAAAATAACCAACAAACTCGATACAAACAGTTACAACTACATTGTGTAAAAGTCAGTTAAATTTCTGATTATATTAAAATTTGTGATTTTGAGTCCAATAACATACCTCTCACAATACTCAAATACACAAACAATGCAACATTACAAGTACATTGTACTATATTATAACTTCCACGCTGGTTTCACACACACATCTAATTATGTCAATTTTAGATATGAAACTACAAAATGCATATGTTTTTGTTCGGTAAGAACAGCGTCGAAACAATTGTATTCAGTTTTCAAAAGAAATTAGTGCAACAACAACATCAAAACAAACAGGACAAGTACATGGATAAGTAAGTGACAACATTGCAATTTAATTCTGAAACTAGACTTGTTATGTCGAAAGCATTAAAGCAGCTGTGCTCCAAATGCTCAAAAACATATAAAAAATGAAAAAGAAATAGTAAAATTAACGGTGATAACTGGTCAAGTTATGTTCAGTGGAGATATCGATCATTACTGACACCTTAATTCAAGTGAGAAAACTTACAAAATCGTTGGTAAAACACCGTTTTTCTTTGCATAATCTACTGCGTTACTAACGCAGTAGCCGTTATGTTTAGCAGGAATATTCAGATGGCAGAACAGCAATTGTCTGTTTTCAAAGCAAACAAGTGAAAATGTGTAGGTTTAAAGCGTTTTTCCGTTATTTTGATTTCTAACAACTATTATCTATTAAAAATATATTTTTCGAGTTTATTCTGGAGGTCAGCTGCTTTGATGTTTGCTTTTTAAATTTGTAAATACATTGTATAACCGTAATTATGGAATAGCAAAAATGCTTATTATACAGAGGCTGGAATCAATTATGTTTATGCTTGGAGCCTAAAACTAATATTACACGTTTTCCCTGTACTTTGTTTCTTAGCACGAAAAATACAAACAGAAAATACATTTTCTTTTATTTTCAATAATAGTATAACAAACAACAACATCTAAAACAACAACAACATCTAAAACAAAACCGAGAGGATAAACAGTTGTACACGTTTTTTGTATCGTGTGTTTGAAACAGTTTTTTTCATTTTGTAACGAGGAAAACAAAGTGAACATGGAATTATTAGAACTAGTAATAGTATAATATAACAACCACCCGA
>Ga0224511_10001085_pt1 | contig 15528 bp, 6 predicted proteins | sample SF_May12_sed_USG_2_FD_169988 | JGI IMG/M metagenome (GOLD analysis project Ga0224511, IMG submission 169988) | Sediment microbial communities from San Francisco Bay, California, United States - SF_May12_sed_USGS_8_1 | ecosystem: Environmental > Aquatic > Marine > Sediment | place: USA...
TATTTGAAGCACATGCGTGTTTCAAATTGTTGTTATTATTACCATGTATACTACCATTTTATCTTAAAATAAATATATCCTTCTATTGATCTATCTACGTTTAAGTTTAGGTGAACATCTTTTTTTCAGGCAATGTTATGAACAGGTTGTTCTTCGTCTAAAGACACACATTGCAATGCACCGTCCCGAAAAGCAAACCATGCTCCACCTTTTACTGGCGTTTCATTTTTGTTCTCGGGCATCGTAGGACTTCAATATATTTTAGATGCACTTAATTATAGTGAGTGGCATTATGACAATAATTTAAACATCGTCAAAAGTATAATTAAACTGATGAAAGGCAAAGCCCTCAGGAAGCATAGCTTGCACGAGAAAACAGCAGCCTCGGTTTTATTGAAGCTGTTCATCAGTAGTAATGAATGATGCCACACCACTGACGCCCCTAGCGCATGTGCAGAACTCCATTTTCGAATGTTAACAACATACATGTACACTCCATAATCCCTGAGGACCAGAAAAATATGACTACACAATGATGTAGTACGGGGCGACTTTTTACAGCCGCCACACAGGCACTAAACACCAGCTGTAGCAAGTAATATTCAACTGATGAAAGGTATAAAACTATAACACATATATATAACAAGTGCTGCATGTATGTTAAGCCGGGCGTATTCACAAGTTACGGAAATGCCCGAGTTGTTACGACTCTTTATTTGGTTACACGGTGCACGATATGATCAATACACATTCTTGTATATGCGCAATTACAAACAATCTAGTTTCGATTTGAAAACATAAATATGGTGGACCTATCTTGACAACTGGAACGTTTAAACTTTATGTAAGATTCATTATGATTTGTAAATTGCATAAACAAAGAATGTTTCTTAAATAATTTATATGAATATATTAATTTTGTAACACTTAGGCTAAGTTTAAGTACTTATTTCATTCGTTTTGTGCTATGTCGATATTTCTCAAACCTTTATCGTTTCTTTCACATACTTTTAAACAGGACATTTTATTTATATTGATTAAATATCATCAATTTCCTAGCTTGTCGCCATCCAAAAATATGGATAAAACATTCCTATTTAAGATTAAAATTACTTTTCCCGTAAAAATTTTTTGTATGCTACCATAAACTTATTCAAGGGAACACATTGCTTTAGAAACAACACGACTTTAATTGTTTTTTTAAACAGTTCAATAGTTAGAGGGTTATTCTTTTAAAAGTATTACTCAGAGGTTACCTCTGTTTTAACTTTCCCATGTGAAGTATGAAGTACTAACTTCTTACTGCAGTATATATGGATAGGCCCTTCAGTACTGATCAATATGTTCTTCTAAACTGTGGAAGGACTATTGGTTAATTTAATCTTAGATATACATAGTTGAAATGTGAGAGTGATACACAAAATCAATATCATTTATCAATTTATCAATTGGCCTAAGAGACACGATACCTGTACCATGCTTTACCCATGCAACCTGTGTCTCTTTTTACGGCTCAATGAAAACTGTTAGTATTCCCAAACTAATATAGACCCCATGAGTGATCCCTTTTTAACAAAATATGTTGGGATTGCCTGTAAATTATTTGTTAGAGCAAAATTTAGGCGATTTAAAGAGTATATCTACATCAACACCGTACAAATCTATATACCTGTTCAATTCGTCCAATCAGAATTGCTCTAGCGCAATCTTCTTCGTTTGTCATGGGGTAGAATTTTCGATGAAATTAAAGCAATACAACAAATACTAGGCGTTTCTTTATAAGGAGCTTTTACCACAAACATTTTTTGAATTTTTCTGCATATGATTACATTTTAATTTTTCTCAGTAAGTAAAATACTTTCTCGATTGGTTTTTAGTTCACAGTACTGCGCGAAACAGCTTTAAAACGGGTCGCTTCAACCATATTCCCAAACACTTGGTTGTCTTTATTGTCTTGTGATAAGTTTAATTTGTTTTCTCATCAATGATAATCTTATATCGACCACATATATTCGCTTGACCATCCAAACAATATCCTCAATATTATCGTCTTTGTATATTTACATTTTTACAGCTGAGGATTGCGTTTTTGTTGCAACAATTTGTGGTAAGGGACAAAGAAAACATACATAATAATATACTGTTTGCCGAATTGGATATAATATGTTTTCGAGAGTCTGGAATTACCTCTTTGGGAAACGATCAGGCGGAAACAATGATGCGACTTCTCCAACAGGTATTTCTGTGAACGCGGCGGAAGGAAAAAAGAAGGTGACTATCCCAACAGACAAACCAGAACAAAAGACAGAACCAATCTTTTGTGTTGCTGCCATAGATATTGGTACGGCATATAGTGGATTTGCGTTTTCCTTCACACACGATAAACTTGATGTGTGGTCCCCTACTTATCCAACAGGGGCAGGGTTCTCAGAGAAGACACCAACAAGCATTTTATTAACGCCTGACGTGGAATTCCACAGATTCGGGTTTGAAGCTGAAAATAAGTATGTTGACCTTATTCATGATGGCGTGCATGCGGGATGGCGGTTTTTCACCAGATTTAAAATGATGCTTCACCAAAACAAGGTATATGTATACGATACTTATTCAATTGCTTTTGTTTTATCCTAAAATACGATAAAATACATTTTTTCCGAGCCCGCTTGCGCTGAGCTCAATATTGCCGTCACTGTTTTTAGTTCAATAGTTGTGGGTACGTGCGTGCATGCGTGCGTGCGTGCGTCCGGATTTGGCTTGTCCGGTCAGTAACTGTATAATGGGTTGTCAGATATAACATACTTGGCACAAACGCAGACATTGCTATGACAAAGTGTCTCGTGAAAGACATTTCGATACCTAAAAATGTGTGGTCAAACTAGATGATAAAGGTCAAATTTGCTTAAAATAATTTTTGTCTGCAATTTTACTTGATCATAAATAGATGGGTTGTAAAATATTTTGGCACAAATGGTAACAATGTTGAGAGTCAGTGTCAGACGGAAAACAATTCGCATTAATACCATAAAAGGTGTGGTCAGACTTAAGGATCAAAAGTCGAATTTGGCCAATATTGTGTTTGTTTAGATTCTAACTTCGTCATGAATGGATCAATTTTAACATATGTTTTAAATGTTACACCTGGGACTGAGTTTCGCGCGGAAGAATCTATTTGAAACCATTAGAGTTTAGTCAAACTTAAATATCAAAGGTCAACATTTGTCCGGGAAACACACAGAATCGTTATTATGTGGGCTCGACAATGTTGCCCTTTCGGCAATAGATTTTTAGTATGTTAAACAAGAATTCACAATTGTTCAAATGTAAGAAGAGAAATAACTAAATACGTCAACATTTAGTTATATTTTTTGGTCCTCTGGGATCATGGACTCTATGTTGTTTTGGTTTGAAAACAGAGTTCAACTCATTCGCTCGGTGGAAAGGGCGTCAGTGGTGTGGTGTCGTTAATTACTACACTATTTATGAACACCTTCGATAAGGCTTGACTGCTTCTTTCATCATGCAAGATATGCCTTCTGTTGATTTGAGATGTCAACTTCATAATTTTTGCAGATGCTGTCCCATGAAAGTAGGATCAAAGATTCAAATGGGAAAGAGTTCAACGCAATGAAATTATTTTCGATGACGATCAAGTTCTTGAAGACACGTTTGCTAGATGAGGTCAACAAAAAGAAAATAGGCTTGAGCGAAAGGGACATCATGTATGTTATCACGGTTCCTGCGATATGGGATGAAAAGGCGAAACAATTCATGCGTGAAGCTGCACTCCAGGTATCGATAGTCTAATAGATTTTGCACTCATTTACTTTTTTTGGCAATCAAAATCGATTTAAACACAAACACAAATGGTCACCAACATCTCAAAACTTTTGTATACATTGTATGCATCTGTTCAAAGTACATTTTTAAAAGCTTAGCGTCTTAATTACTTTACTTACAACTGTTTTCTAACACCTTATTCAGCTCACGCTAAATTCAAGAATCGTTGCAACATTAGTGGCATTAGTTGGAAGTCAAAATAACTTTCTCGAATGAAAAGACAATTAATCCTTGACAAACTTGATTAAATTTGGGTGTGTAGACTAAAACAGTTTCGATGTCTTTATAGTTTTCATTCAATTATACTATACAACAATTTAACTAGCAGAATGTGGCTTACACTGACGCAAGTACTAATTAGGAGTTATAAAACACGTACTGAAAATGTTCATTCACTAACACAGGCGGGTATCTGTGAAGACAGACTGGAAATAGCGTTGGAGTCGGAGGCGGCTTCCATTTGGAGTAGCGTGACCAGCACGGACACCCAGCTGGCGATGGCAGGGACAGGGGCACGGTGGATGGTGATTGATCTTGGTGGTATGTAGGCTACAGAAGACGTAATTCTATGTAAAATATGCTTAAACAACGGCATAACTAAATTAGGAACATCCATTGGTAAACATGGACCTTATTTATAAAAAAAATGTTAGAAAATAATTTTATTTAAAAATAGTTATGTCTGTATCTTTTAACCAGAATTGTTTACATCTTACTTTTTAACCATACTTAAGCAGAATCATACTCCCGTAAATAAAAAAAACCAGCCAAACACAGTTATCTATGCATGTTAAATAGTGCAGACCTTGTTAAAAAGTGTAGCCGCAAAGGCTTTGTTTTTGTTCGACCCATTGAGTTAAACAGTTAAATAGCTTGACTACAATCGATACGCTCAGATGGTCAAATGCTAACGCATCAGACTGCTGTGTCAGACGTCCTGGGTACTATTCCCGGTTCGGACAAAGTTTTTATGTTTGATTTTGTGTTTTGTTGTTGTTGAGTTTTACTTTTTTGCTCCAAAAACTACTATTTGTCATGACATTTTGCAATTTCTTTTGCAATGTTGAGGTTGCCTTTCATCCATAATCTTATAATAAGAAAACCATAAAATATCGTAGAATTACATCCTTATGAGCGAAACGTTTACAATTAGGAACCTTGTTGGTAAAATATCATTTCTATATAGAGTAACCCTTATATAGAAAATTAGAAATAGTTACATACTTTACCTGTTACTCTATTTAAACATACAACATAAATAGACCATGGCACTCAAACCTCCAGGTAATTTCGATAATTCAAATAATAAATGTATGCACCTTTTTTTAAGGCGGAACCGCAGATATATCAGTACACGAGAAAACCGCAGATGGAACCTTGCGTGAAATACATAAAGCCAGTGGAGGACCATGGGGTGGAATTTATGTTGATCGGAGCTACTTTGAGTGGCTAAAAGCCATATTTGGCGAACGAGCTATTAATGAAATCTGCTCCGATGTTGATGAATCTTTGGATATGCAGAGAGAATTTGAGGTCAAGAAACGGGATTTAAAATCCAACAGTAACACGAAAATAGTATTCAGGATTCCATCAAAGCTTCGAGAACTTTCACTTAAATACGAAGAGAAACCATTAAAAGAATTGATCAGCGCTTTTCAAAGTAAATTTGGTGCCAAAGTTGATTTAGTTGCAGGAGATAAACTCAGAGTAGATCCATCGGTGTTGCTTGGTTGCATGGATGTTCCTTTAACAAGCATTATTGAGCACGTTGCCGGACTGTTTAAAGAACCGAACATGCAGTCTGTGAACACTTTAATCCTTGTGGGAGGGTTTGGGGAGAGCAACTATGTATACGAACGAATGCGAACTGTGTTTCCCGATAAACAAGTTCAGGTACCGAAAAATGCAGGTCTCTCCGTATTGAAAGGAGCAGCAGTGTTTGGTCATTCGCCAGATCTGGTCTCCTCAAGAGTTGCTAGATACACATATGGCGTTGCTCTTGATCAGAGGTTTCACGAAGGGCTTTCTAAACAGAGAACAGTTTTGGTTGGAAACGAAAATGTCACTATGGGTTGTTTCAAGAAAATTGTTGTAGCGGGAGAGGAAATTAAGTTCAATGCAGAAGTTTCCCATGAGTTTACCGCGAACAGTTCGGACTATTCGCATCTGGAGATCTTCCAGTCGACCACGCAAAACCCGTTTTATGTGGACGAGCCGGGATGTTCGAAGCTGGGCGACTTAGTTGTACACCACCATGGCAAAGGAAAAGGATACAGCATAGTGGTCACGTTTCTGTTTGGGAAGACCGAACTTATGGTTAAGTACAGGGTCAAAGAAACGGGAAAAGAAGAATTCCTAAAGATCAATTGTTTGTAGAGATATACAAAAAATACCTACAAAGCAAGGTGTAAATTCCGAGAATAGCAAAACATTTATTTCGCCATAGTATGCATAAAGCTGTCACGATTAGGAATGTACTTGTATCAACAAAATAGTTGTAAATATAAAAAGACAGGGCAAAATATATTAGTTCGTGTATTTCCTTTGATTATTCGCGAAAACAAATAACCATACGTTGTCGAAAGAACCAATTCCATTGTTCCATTTAGGCCTTTCTATGTAGATTTTTATACACGCTCAAGAACGTATGCTAAACATTATTTTTTATAATTTTGCTGACTTTGAAAATGGAGTTCCGCTCATGCGCTAGGGGGCGTCAGTGGTGTGGCATCATTCATTACTACTGATGGACGGCTTCAATAAAACCGAGGCTGCTGTTTTCTCGTGCAGGCTATGCTTCCTGAGGGCTTTCCCTTTCATTATTTTAATATTACTTACTACAGCTGGTGTTAAGTGCCTGTGTGGCGGCTGTAAAAAGTCGCACCGTACTATGTCATTGTGTAGTCATATTTTTCTGGTCCTCAGGGATCATGGAGTGTACATGTATGTTGGCCTTTCTTCGTTGTCTGCCGTCTACCGTCATGAGCCCCCAACACTTTACCATTGCAGAACTTTAGCTTTTTCTTTACTCGAACTTCACGAAAATTATGCTTAAATGATCCCATACTAATTGTTTCTTTCCAAATATTTCTGGTTTGTTGAAGTATGCTACGAGCCAGACAGGTGGTCTCGTCATGTCAATGGCATGTAAGTCTGTATCTGTGACTTGTGACATGACCATATATGATAATGACTGTACATGATAAGTTTTATATCCATATGTGGAACGAAGGGGAATAACTTCGTTTCTTAAAGGGAGGTAATCATGTTAAATATATTATATTATATATGTGTAAAATTATAGCCATTTATGTAAGTTTACTATTTAAGACGTGTGTATTCGATAATGAAAGGGTAAATCAGGTGCAATGGTCACAAATTCTTGGTAAAGTTTATTTAATATTGATAGTCTAAATTATTTTTTATCTTTAGCTCGATACCAGCCATTGTTAGAAGCTTAAACGTGTTAAGTACATGAAAAAAGAAAAGAAAAAATAAGTACATAGTTTATGTAGTGACGGAGGGTGGACATCATTATTAGGTTTATCTTTTATTTAACGGCTAAGTTTGATAAAAAAAATCATTGTACCTGATACATATACGAGTATAAGTATTGTTTTTAAGTCTTATTATTGCGAATTATATCAGTTATTCATCAGTTAGTCACACAGAAAAATATATATTATCGTAAAAGTATTTCATTTTCTGTAATTATGTTTGCTTTCGTTTCCTTAAGATGGTAATGAAGTTAAATAAATGATAAATATATGTTTAATTATAGCCATGTATGTGTGTTTACTATTTTAGACGTGTGAATTCGATACTTAAAGGGTAAATCAGGTGCAATGGTCACACATTCTTTGTTAAGTTTATTTAATATTTATAGTTTGAATTATTTTATTTCTTTGGCAAGATACCAGCCATTGTTGATAGCTCAACCTTTTTATGTACATAGTTTTATGTAAAAGGGTGGACATTGGGCAAGACTGATATGTTTTTTCTTTATAATATAAGGTTTAATATAAATTGAATTGATGTTCAAAAATGTTGTAAAAAATGTAGACATATCAAGTTTAAGGGCACCATGTCAAAATGACCCGTACAAAATCAAAAACACGTACAGCACAAAAACAGAACACCAAGATGCAACAGACATTCATAAAAAAACACTATTTGAATTTCATAAAAATCATTGTCCCTGAGACCTGTTTTAGTTTTATTTTGAAGTCTAATTATTGAGCATCAGTTATTCATCAGTTATTCACACAGAAAACGTATCTGTCGTAAAAGTACTTCGTTTTTTTCTGTAATTATGTTTGTTTTAAAGTGTCTCTGATATTAATGCCATGACTTGAAATGAGTGTTTATTATTTGCTTTGCCTAAGAGTTTGGTTTTATTTACAGTGGTTGAACATGTGAGATTTTGACTTTGTTTGTTTTTATTTACTTTACAACAATTTAGTACATTTATAGATTGAATTTGATTCATACCCAACCATTGAATAATGATAATAATGATAATTTGTCAGAATCTATGCTACATACTAATTGTCACATATGTGCATGCCTAAACATTTTTTACATTACTGTGACCGGGAATGTAAGATTTTGGTTAAGTTTTATACATTGTTGCGCTTTCATTATTAGTATTTCGCATTATACATTACACAAATGTACTTGTCCATTATGCTGATACAAAAATATGATTGCGACATTGGATTAATGTTGAAATATGATACCATAAATATGAAAACATGAGCATATGATTCAAATCACATCTTGTTAGATAGATGATGTAATTATTGGTCAGTTGTTAATTGCCATGGGACATATGCACCGTTCCGCAAATGTCAAACTCCGCCCAAAACGGTAGATTTGCTTTGATCTTGTGAAGGCTTGTGAAGGGGTCTTTCTTTTGTGTTTTCTAGGTCAGATTGTCACATGACATGTGCACAGCAAAAAAAGCACTTATTGCCTATGTTTATGTAATTAGGTCTGTTTATATATATATGTATATGTCTTTTTCAATATGTAGCATATCAAAAACATTGTAAACATCAACCTTATTACAACATGTCTACACAGGTATATACTATAAACATGAATTTGTGTAACTGTATATATAATTTATGTATATGGGCCGGAGGCCTAAGTACAAATAAACTTTTGAACTTTTAACTTTGATGACAATATAATCATAATCTATTGGATTAAAATTGACCATGTACTGTTATAAGTGATAATGATTGACAGTTGCGGAACTGTCCATTGATAGTCAGTGTCATACATTGTATATGTTTGTTTTATACATGTTATGACTGTTTCAGGGACGTGTGCAGTGGTCATGTTGATGTTTTATTAAAATGTTGATGCGTAGAAAGATTGAGTTGTATTGGTAATGAATGAGATTTGGTTGTAAAATGAAACATACAATTGACTTGATGTACCTATGTGTACTATGTTCAATGTTTATGTACTTTGTTTTATGTATGGTTCTGTTAGTTTGAACAACGTATGTGTTAAATTCGAAATATGTTGCCAATCTCTTGATTTAAATTCTTGGATGTTACATCATTTGTATTTGATTGACTACACAATGTATTTAGTAAACTTGTTTGAAATCACTCTTTGTCTTGCAAAGTAAGTTTCTTTAGTTGTAAGAGGGCAGGAATGAAGAGTTTTGCCGCCAAGTGTAAACGTTTTAAAGGGTGGTTTTTAAGTAAATAAAATGATATTATATATGTTTAATTATAGACCTTTATGTTAATTACCGGTAACTATTTAAAACGTGCTTTTTCGATATGTTAAATGTAAATCCGGTGCAATGGTCGCACCATCTTTGTTTATTATGTTTCTTAAAGAAAGTAAAGTAAGATACCAGCCATTGTTGGTATCCCAACCATTTTGATATACATAGTTTTATGTAATGTAATAGACTGTGGACATCATTATTTAAGATATATTCTTTAAATTAAATTATTTAAGGTTTAAGCTAGATAAAAACCATTGTACCTGAGACCAATGTAAGTTTTATTTTGAAACTTAATTGATGAAAATGTATTTAGTTCTCTTATTTTCTTGTTTGTTTGGGCTTTTTATTATTTAAAATAAAATGTAAAAAGTATCGATGTCTTTCCTCTCTGTCGTCCCAATGACGTGCGAACCCAATGTCAAACTAAAATACTCCTACACATGTGTGATTTATATGGAAAACGACTTCAGACTATAGAATGTATATTGGGCAGAACCCCAGTTTACCAAGTTTTCATTTTCTCGACACATTCTGTGTTCTATTCCAATGCAAAAGTATATTACGTTTCCGGTTGTTATTACAGAAGATTCCTCATGCGAGTGAACACACAGCCGGTGAACTATTGGTTGTTTTCCGTTCCTGCTTCACGGTTGATGACTTTTAACCTTATATTGAAGAATAACTTTTAACTTTATCCTTTAAAAATCCTTTTCGAAAAGCTTTAAACATGATTTTATTTTCCAAAACTTTTCTGACTTCATAAAAGTTTAAACAAAATAAAAATGATATAAACCTGTTTATACCATACATAATTATATATGTACCTATTATATACCTTTATATAATATGTATACACTACAAGCTCACAAATAAACAAAAGTACTGTGGTTGCCGACGATAAAAAACAACAAGCCGGATTGAAAATTCTGTTTCATGCTTTTACCGTGTGTAACGGATTAAAATACCGTATCACATCCCGCCTTGTGTAATCAATAACAATTGTGTTGTGCCGTCACAGCGATGATATTTAAGAATTGAGAGTTTAGTTCTGTAGAAATCAACTGTTTTTATTAGGTTGATATAAATATTTTCATAACGTTAATAAATCCAAGAAAAACAGCTAATTTCTACAGAACTAAACTAAAACATTGCTGTGACGTCACAGCACGATTGTTAGTGATTACACAAGGCGGGAGCGTGATACGGTATTTTACATCGAGTTGCCTGTGTCAAGTCGATCACGCGAGACCAAAGGTAGACTTTATACAGACAACGAGAAGTGATACACACCGACGGATCAATATGATATGTGTATCACTTCTTGTTGTCTGTGTAAAGTCGACTTTTGGTCTCGCGTGATCGACTTTTACACAGGCAACTCGATGTAATACTAACCGACGGATCAACGTGATAATATTCCGTTAATATTACATTATTTGTATACAATGTATTACTGCATTTTGTCTAAACACATATAAATAAACTGTTGTATTATTCACAAGCAGTTTATCAATACTTCATAATCGTTTCGGGAAACAAAAATTACTGTTTTGTTTATAATAAATGTAAATTAACTTGATATAACAAGGGTTCGTAAAAACACTCGATGGTGCATGACTTTGTAGTAAATGACTTATTTAAAACGTATTTTTATTGATGAATGCAAACATTCTTTTTTGGACACACATAAATAAAGTCAATGAATATGTCTAGTGCAAAATATATTCTATATACATTTTATTGTCCTTCCTAAAGCAAAACCAAAAAAACCTTCACATTTAAAGGTATCTTGGTTGTTCCACTGTTTACACGTTGTTGACAACAGGACATGTTAGTTCGTGTTTAGGTATCATCTTGGTGCAAGTATTGGGATCTTAAAGTAAGAATACAACGATGTGACAAATGGCTAGAAACATTGTAACGAACGAAACTTCACACACAACTGAGCCATTTATGTCAGTTGCTGCCTTCGTAGCAGGAGCTGCTGAAATGGTTGGCAATGGAGACATCGTTGTGATAGGTGTCAATGTGTTTGTTGCCAATGGAGTCTTAGACAACGTTGTAGTTGGTGTCATTGTGGACGTTGACAATGGCGCCTTAGACATCGCTGTGGTAGGTGCTAATGTGGACGCTGGCAATGTAGGCTTAGACATCGGTGTGTTTGGTGCCAATGTGGACGCTGGCAATGTAGGCTTAGACATCGGTGTGGTAGGTGCCAATGTGGACGCTGGCAATGGTGGCTTAGATATCGGTGTGGTAGGTGCCAATGTGGACTTGGGCAATAGAGGCTTAGACGTCGGTGTGGTAGGTGCCAATGTGGACTTGGGCAATGGAGACTTTGGCATCGTTGTGGAAGTTGCCGATGTGGTGGCAGTAGGGGCAACTTCCGACACTAACCCGTTTTTGTCTACTAGTTTTTTCATAGCAGCCCAATCAGATTCGTCGTTAATATATCCGGGCAAAAAGTACGCAGCTACGTTTACATCATCAACAACGGCGGCTGTAAACAGACATTTGTATGAATAAAATTCCATTATCAGATCATATTTACAGTATTTGTGGTGTTTAATGAATTTTGTAGTACGTAAGCGACATGGTGATATGGTAAATTTAATTTGACAATTTAACTTTCTGAAAATTAGTTATTTCAAGAAGACTTGTTTAAGGACGCACACGTACACGTACCTTTTAAAACCTCATTGGTGTAGATATGTATTGCATTCCTTGTTTCATTCTTTGGGACGGAAACTGCAAGAGGCGTGTCTTTGTACAATCTTTTCACCCAGTTCAGAACTTTTCTAATAGCCCATAGTGAGCCTTCTTGGCGATATTCATAAGGCAGTGTTCTAAATCAAATATATGCATTAAGATTATTAAACATGCAGTGAAAGGGGAAAACTACTATTGTTTAAATTATAAGTAAATACATATTTGAACGTTTATTTATCTATAATCGTATCCAATATTTATCAAATAATGATTTAGGATCTTAAAGGCACCTTTTGAATGCTTCGTCTTCGACACAAGCATCACGTTCGGATATTTCGTCTGATAATGAGGAGCACCATTTTAGGTTTCCTACTGTGACGAAAAACATGTCGGCAAATCCTGAAATGTTGTAACTAATTTCAAATCTTTGTTTATGCATTTATAACTAGACTTTCAGTGTAAAACAGTGTAGTCTTTATCAAGAATGAAATTGCCGAAAACATTGTGCATATTGGATGCTAACAATACAAAATCTTACTTTATTTTCTAATATGTCTACCTACCGGAAACGTCTCCTTGTAGCCACCCACGGTTACTCATCATAAGTTCCTCGGAAGCAGCCCAGTCTGTCGGCCGGAACTCCCATTGTGGCTCGTGCCAAGCGCCTGACCACGCGACTCCCAGAGTTTCTAGAATAAGTTATAGTAAAACATGTGAACAAACACATTCTTAACATTTATCTTTTTTGAGAACGTGTGAGCCTATTCGACACCAGTGCATTTGATATTATTGCAACGACATATTTTGATTGTACAACAACCTTGAGGAAAACTATAGTGTAGTTTTGATTACTGAATATACAAGTATAAGTTAGAATCATTGGTTAAATTTCAGCTGTAAATGTTAGCATATTGTTTTTTGACTTGAATATGGCAGTGTTTAATATAATGTGAACTTACTAAATGTTTTTAACTGTTTAATAAGCTTGTGAGTTTGATTCAAAGCGATCATTAAGTTTTCTGCGGCTTTTGGTTTGTCCCCGGAATCAAGATTCGATAAATACCCATTTATCTCGTCCAGAACCCAAAAATCAACCTGAAAATTAAGACCGATTGTGATTATAAACTATAAACATGAAAGTGTCTCATATTCATGTGTTACCATAAAATGAACTAATTCTATAAGGATGTACATTTGTTCAAATGAATAAACATTGAGCATGGCTAGTTTTCCCAGAGTTTATTGAACTTGTTTAAACATTACTTTTTCAAATACTTAGTACGTTACTTACATATGTCCCAAGCTTCAAGAAACACGAGTCGGCAAAACTGACAAACTCAGCAATGGTTGATGTGTTCAGCCAACCTCCGTTACCTTAACAATCGATGTGCAAATAATATAAATAATTTATCACATAAATATACATTACATTTATTTATAAATGCATTAACTGAGAAAAGGGAAAGCCCTCATAAAGCACAGCATGTATGAAGAAAATAGCAGCCTCGGTTTTGTTGAGTCTGTTCATCAATGGTAATGAAAGATGCCACACCACTGTGTTTACCTTGAACGCTTGCCGGCATGTCTGTCGGGGATACAGAAATCACTGGGGTTATTCCACTGCTTTTGATCTCATCCAGGGTTCTTTGTAGCATTTCCATTAAACGATTGTTTAATGTATTTTTGTCGGCCATATACTTCTCCCAGGAAAGAGACACCAAGTATGTTCGAACCTGTAAAATTCAGACCAAATGGCAAAAATGAATGTCAAAATATAGTACTCTTAATTCACTAACTTTAACAAAGTATTTTATTAAACTACATCTGTATGATCACTATGGTAAACAGTGCAATACATAAACTACTTTCAGCACTGATAAGGTTTTATCACGGGGTTAAGTTATCTAAGCAGCACTAGACACTGACTGATTTCTCACAGCGTTATACCGACTTAGCTACAAAATATAATAATGGATAATCGTTCAAACCATTTACAACAAAGCATAATATACAGTGTTATCACCCCAATTCTGTTAAGGTAGTTTAACGTCTCGCCCACGCTTTGAGAATCCTGCGGCTCTACTGCACCCCACATAAAACCGTCCCGGAAGCTGGCGTGCAGAAACTTGCCCATGTAATCAGGAGCTGTTCCCCTCCCACCGATTCCCGGGTAGCCTTTCTTGAAGCCATTCTCGTCGATCAACTGGAAGAACATATGCACTTCTAGTTAGTACTTAAGTTTCCGACAGTCTAATAGTCTTGTAATTTCCTGAACTTTTTCACAGGACTGGAACGATACGGTCAGCAGCCGATACGATACGTATTCGATACGAATCTTGCCGATACGATACGTATTCGATACCAACACTAAGGTTTCAAAATCAAGAACTTTGGATTTCAACAAGAAAGTGAATGTTTTGGGTTGGTCTATACAGTGAATCCAACAAATACTAGTGCTAAAGCAAACTGATCATCTGTGCAGTGTGTACCATAATTTTATTCATAAAGTATTAGTTCAATATAATTAAGATCAAACTTGATATGCTTAAGTATTTTGCTGAATTGTATGAAACTCAAGTGTGAAACGAATTGTTTTGGTTTCGGAATAGTCGTTGGTTTTTTGGAGATGACACCATCATCTGTATCGGTACAGCATGATGACCGAATCAGTTGATTTCTGTATCGACTGTGTACTGGTATTGACTGTATCGTCCCAGCCCTATGTTTTAGCCACTAGGTGTTAATTAATATATAGAGAAGTTTGTAAAATACGAAATGAAAGATAAACTAATAAAAGTTTTAGTTTGGAACGTATCCTAATAACATTACTTTAAACATTACAGTACATTGTTAGAAAATAATCACTTGGTTTGTATATAAGGACAATATTGGAAACGGTTTAAACCAACTTAAGTCATGCGTTTAATTTCCGTGTTCTACTTAATCTTACGACCAGTAATTTAACTTTTCATATAAATGATATAATACATATCAAATCTGAACAATGCTTAAGTAATACAATCGTAAGTTACCTGTCTGTACCAGTATGCCGATCCTTTGGGGACCCTTGGTCTACTGGGGTCACTGAAGTTGACGTAGTGGATACCGAATCGCTCACTGTAGCCGGTGTTCCACTCAAAGTTGTCCATCAGAGACCACGCTGTGAATCCCTTAACATTACAACTATCCAGGTTCTTTGCTGTAACAAAATTTAATACATGTACAATCAA
>Ga0224511_10001086_pt1 | contig 15522 bp, 4 predicted proteins | sample SF_May12_sed_USG_2_FD_169988 | JGI IMG/M metagenome (GOLD analysis project Ga0224511, IMG submission 169988) | Sediment microbial communities from San Francisco Bay, California, United States - SF_May12_sed_USGS_8_1 | ecosystem: Environmental > Aquatic > Marine > Sediment | place: USA...
ACCTGTAGTGAATTAAGGTGGGACACCCTTCCTATCACCACCAATAATTCTTCTGGAATTCAAGCCTATGACTCGCTGCTCACAAATCAAGTATTTTAACTACTAAGCTACAAGTGCTGCCTAAGCCACAAGTGCTGCCTAAGCCACAAGTGCTGCCTAAGCCACAAGTGCTGCCTGTTTCAGGACAAAGATACAAAAAAGAGCTTCCTAAATAAACCGAGCAAGTCGTCACTTCGCAGAGGAGAAGCGGGATCATTCCCTACACTACTCACAGGAAATATCCCATTGGCTGATATTAAGAACATGAAAGGTGACATACTGTCCAATATAATGGCAATGAAAACCGACTCAGCGTCCAGCTATGATAAACACATGACCAGCTCCGCCCACAGGAAGTGAAGAGGTGAGAGGCCTTACTGTGAGGGCATATATTTTGTCAAACTTGTTGTATTGATACTATGTATTAACGTTTCAGTACAACGCGTTGTTAAGGTTTCAGGATTCCGGCATGTATAATGCACAAAAATACAGTTCCAACAATATACATGTAAATAAAAATGATTCAACTGCACAATAAAGTATTGATAGCGAAAGAGATATTGGGTGCATTTGAATACCTAGCAGAAGTTAATAAAATATCCAAGCCTTGTCCTTCACTTAATCGTTGGATATTAACGATCGGTACTTCATTATTATCTAATCATCAGCTGACCATTTTTTATTATACAAGGAGATAGAACGGATGGAGGTATAAGGTACAAATCTTATACCGGGTTCTTACCATTAGGGGTTAGCTATGCTAAAATACCCGCATTCGGTGCATCTCAGGTGTACGATAAGTTGATCATTTCACTAGTGAGAGGCAAAACACAGTTTGGTGATTTCGTGTACACTGCTGTTCAGGCATGAATCTATGTGATGTGACCAGACATCCATTCCTTCGGCTACTTTTCATTGGATAAAACTCGATACCCAATACCCCAACTGGTATCTCTGAAACCCGATACCTGATACATCCGGAAATAGATACCTTGTTTTTCGAAATCCAATACCCCGGTACCCCTAGAACCCTGGGAAGTAGTACTCCTCACTAGCTTTAATTTCTCTGAGCACACGAAGGACTAACTAGTTAACTGTGAACTAATGTCATTTTGCAAATAAATTCAAGCTGCGAATGATGAAACTCTCATATGTAATTGGAGTTGTCATTTCTTGTTAAGCAGATTGCCCTGTGATAGCAAACAAAATGACATCGAAAGTCCGGTGCAATAAATCTTCAATCATTATTTTGAGCTTGCATTTAGATTTTATTGACTAATTTTTTGTGTGGAAGTGTACGGTTTCGAGAGTACGGGGTACATAGTTTTGAGGGTGCAGGGTACACCGTTTCGAAGCTACGGGGTACCTGGTTTCGAGGGTACACGGTTTCGAAGCTACGGGGTACCCGGTTTCAAGAGTACAGGGTAAATAGTTTCGAGGGTACTATAGTACATGGTATGGGGTACGTAGTTTCTCACTACGCCTTCAAACCTGGAGTTGGATTTGCAAGTACAATGTACTTACACGCTGGACAACAATTACGCACACAATTTTAGTACTATGCTAGCCACAGGGTCACAAAAAATACCGTTATTTATGGCATAGAGTGCTTGAGACTTCAAAACTAGCAGTCAATGGTTATCTTGAATTGATTGAATGAGACATTCAACTGGCAATGCCACACTGCACAAACGCAGTGTACCAACAACTGACCGTAACCGAAGTGCATTGATTGTTGGCCGAGTTTGGTATTGTTTGAGTTAGCTGGGATTTCCATCTGAACAGCTAGAATAATGCTCCGGAAATATTTTAATCGTATTTTATTCAGCCAAACACGAAATCTGAAATACTGAAGCGCGGAGCAGTTGGCAGCTAGGTTACAAAGGACCTAGTTGCTAATATGATATAAAATGACTAAAATAGCCTAGCTGCTATGCAACCGATTGCTGCCATTATTGTTAATATTGACGCCTGTTTAAATTTCATGAAATTTTAATTCACTGTAAGCTTACTTTTGTCAGAGTAATCATCATTGAGGTGGACTGTTGCTGAATGATGTTCATCGATATGAATACATGGATAGGCAAAACCTGCGAATAGTCTCACTGAGTTACAACATTATAGAAACGAAACAGTTGAGTTTCATTGGACTCACTGTGAATTTTATGGAAAAGGTAGACAACTCCATTAGATGCACAGTTAAACGAAGTTGCTTGATGCATGCTAAACTGAAGTTGTTTGCCCTTTGAAATAAAGGAAACACAACTCTTAATATAATTGTAGCCTAGCTTGCGTCTATATGTCACGTCACAAACGAATGAGTTTACCTGATATTGAGATTGGCAATTGCCTATCCATTATCAATGCCGATGCTAGAATCATTGTCCATTTAAAAACTTAGTCATCTCAAAATGAGAGTGGAATGTGTGTAAGAGCAGTTACTGAGCATGGGTCTCCACACAGACAGTGCCACATACTGTGGTACATATACCCAATATGCATGACCTCACACAAACTGTAGCACAGACAATGTCTCTCTTCTTCCTAATGGGCTCAGCAACAGCAGATAACTCCGAACCTGAAATGGAAAAACATTCCTAATTCAACACGCAGTGTTCTTTACTCTCATCAGACACAGATTAAACAAAGGAACCGCGCAAAAAATTGAAATATTTTTTATGAGGCGCACCATGGAGCATTGTGGAAGCAATGCTTTGCTTCTATGATGCTATCCGAGTTCTAGACAACGATCATACGTTGTCAACTTTGTCGGAGCTCAGGAGCAAATTAAGCAAATGAAACTCGAACCCAGACTCATTACAAACAGGTTAGTTCTTCTGATAAGTACTGGCTGATCCTATGACAGTGAGAGCTCAATGCTGGTATTCTTGGCTGACTAGCTCTATCAGACTAGCAAGATAGCCATCTGTGAACTTGAAAAACTTAGGATATGAGCTGAAAGGGCTATATAGCCCCTGCCCCTGATGACTCAATTGCTTACCTAGGTGGAGCCAGTAGATATCTGCTGTACAGGCCTCTTGTGCAGCCTGAGGTAGGAAATTGGTGTCTGTTATCTGACCCACAACAGTCATCTCTGCATTCCTGGACAAAGATATCACTTCGCGGTCACTTGGGGCGGATATTTAATGGAGCCCTAAGCCTGAGGCTTAAATAAGCCATAGGAGCTAGGACTCCATTGAGGAGTTTGATGCCCGCATTGGCGATCAGAATGACTGGAAGTTGAATACAGGATCAATGGACCGAGAGTTCTAACCATTGAGCTATCCTACTATCTTGGTATCATGATAGCCAGGCAGCTCAGTGATTGGCTCAAAATTTCTAGATTGTGGGTTGAAGTCATGCTAACTGCCACACTGTAGTGGGTTCTTGCATGTTTAACTGATCCATGACAAGCCTGGGGGAGAAGAATGTCCAATACAAAGGTCCGCCAAATAGAACAATAACATGAAACACTTGTCTCTCATAATATGACTTATTCACGGTGAGGCTGCCACATTAGTTTTTACCATTTATAACTTAGCATGGACTTGGAGCACCACCAATAACGACTTAGCATGGAGCACCACCAATAATGATTTAGCATAGAGCAACACCAATAATGACTTAGCATGGAGCACCACGAGTGGGTCAGTATTAGTGTGATCATGTGAGGAGCTCTGATCGGGATTCAGGCTTCGGTGGTTGTGAGCCCTACCACTGAACTATAAATCCTGCTAACCCACATCAAACACTGACAAGTAAGACAAAGTGTTCAGATTTCACATTCATATACCGACTTCATTTGCGTGTTGACATCAGTGTTGTTAGCGGTTTCCAGGAAGGATTGAAGATGATTTCCTTCTGTAAGACTGGTACTAACAGGTATTACAAAGCACTGTCCTGTCTCAGAACTTCTGGTTACGTGCAGACCCTGAAAAAAATTCATCATACAATTTCCAATCTGCATTGAATAGTCTACTGTAAGGTAAGGTCATCTTGTTTTGCATGGATGACATCACTAAGCCAATGGGTTGTTTTCAGGATGCTCCAATGCTTGTAAAATAGAATTAGTGTTTTATGGGTTGGGCCAGTGACATAAGTTACTGGTTGGGCTCCTGAGATCTGAATCCGATCAGGGAGATATCGCAGAGTGATGCACAAACATGAAGATACTCTCACATACGGAGGAAAACTCAATGCTGGCCAGGGTGTGCTGTATTCTCACAGTGTTCGGAGTTATGCTCACCTTGCCATAATCTCTGACATCAAATGAGCCATCACTACCAGAGTACACAGCCACATTCTCCTCTCTGATATAGGTCACTCTCTCATCAATCTACAAAACATCCTAAAAAGTCCTACAGTGGCTCAACAAAACGTACCAGGCAATATAATAAAAGGTTGTACAGTGGCTCATACAACATGTTATTATTAACTATGATGCAATGGTAGATAACTCATAAAACTCACGACACACACATGTACTTAACTCGAAATCTTGTCACTACAGTATCTAGATACTCTTCTGTTTCTGACATCAACCAAAATTAAAATAAGAGATGTGGGAGAAGATAATGCTGTTATATGATGCTGCCATGCTGAATGATGCAATCATGACCTCACTTGAGAAAAACGTCGAAGGTGCTATCACACTCAGCCAGCTTGGCGTTCTTTGGGTGCTATGGATATTTAAACGCTACTAGTGTTCTAGCCATTGAGCTATTGCACTTCATGTGCCATAGCACTCTGTCAGCTATATCCCTATACCATAGTGTTCTATTCTGGTATCTCATAGTGCTATAATAACAGATGGAATGGTGAAATATCGAGTCAAAGGTTCGGTATAGGTAGGTTTATGCACCATGAGATAAAAAGTTCGAACGTACATTGCACCAAAATTCTCTCACAGTAATATAGTTTTTTCCACACGGACACTTGGCCATCCTATTTAACAAACCCCTAAGCCTGAAGCTTGTTGGAGCAATAGGAGCTAGGAATTATGTGAGGAGCTCAGTCTTAGAGTGGGAGCCAAGCATGACTTGGACTCAAACCCCAGATCTTTTGACCTTGACCGACGCACTCGAGCCATTGAGTTATCCCAATACCCCACCTGGTTAGTTAGTTATATAATTAATTTGTATAGTTAGTCATATTTACTGTAGTCTCTCCGGTGGTAAGGTGAAGGATCTCCGTTGGTCCATCGTGTTGTTGTAGTTGTACGGGTGCTGCCAATTTCATTGTAAACACAATGAGAACAGCGACCACTGCTGACAGAAGGAGAGTCAGCAGTACACAGACGGCAGCGAGGGTGTGAGTTACACCGGGAAAATAATTCTTCGTCTTCTGTACGTCCTGTAAAATTATTATATTATAAATTATATATGTATTAGTTGAATTTTAAGAGTGAGTTTGAAAATATCATAACGAAATATTTTTCCTTTTGGTACATGCGTAGAGAAAACTTTTAATTATAATTGGTTATTCAATTGGGTTTTGAGAATATGAGTACAATGATTATTTATTTTTTTACTGTTAAATTTAAAGAAATGTTGACCACGCTGCAACATTGGGTAACAACACATCGACAAATTCTAAATTTTGCATGAAGGCGTATATCTGAGTAAGATGAACAGAAAACAATTATGTAACATTTCATACAAAAGTGCAAAGATCGCGAAACTCACCAATTTCTCCATGACTTTAACTGGAATAGTGCTTCATAATCCACCCAACCTCCTTTTATATAGAACTCAGTGGAATTATATACCACAACCAAGAAATGTGATGCACAGATCAGCGGACTTATAAAACACAACCGATACACATATTGTATGAACAGAACAGCCGTATTATAAAACATAACCAAGAAATGTTTCTGACGTTTAGGGAAATTCTAAAGCACAACCAAGAAATGTGATGCTCAAGCTTTAAATGACCAAAATAAATACAGGTTTTCAACCAAAACCTCAACAGGCTGTAACTACCCAACCAGGAACAAGGAAACATCACCAGCTTCTATTTTCCCTCCACCTGTGTCGGTTACCATGGAAACGTGGCTATTTTGATCTGTTACCAAGGCCTAGGGTAGGAGAATAAAGGGGGTAATGATATATTTCATGAGCTGCCCTAGTACTGAGTTAGATAACATGCATCTGGTATATCCTAAAAAACCTAATTTGCTAGTTCCTCGATCCTAAGGAGTCAAGACTGAGGAGTCAGGACTAAGGAAATGGGGCTGAGGAATCAGGACTAAGGAATCAGGACAAAGGAATCGGGACTGAGGAGTTGGGGCTAAGGAGTCAGGACTACGGAGTCAGGACTAAGGAATCAGGACTGAGACAACTCCTTACTAGTCATAGAATAGCGGGACTGTTGAAACGAGAAATGGTAAAACGTTGGGTTGACGCCTGACGGCGAAATGTGTTAGACTCGCCGACAAATCTAATCTCAGCATTTTTGTTGGCGATTCTAACACACGTCACCATCAGGCCTGGCTAACAATAAATGTTAGAATGACCAACAAATGTTAAATTATTTATGTCAATATTTGTGCATGCTTTACTTCACTCCCGTAAAAAGTGTAATTTATCGTGTCTCCATGACAGGACAGCTGTTAGGAGTGGCGCACACCTTGTTTTACAGAGTGTATTTGATTCGGTGTTTCCTGGGATAAGTCGGGAAGGCTTTTTGCTTTGAAGTGCTTTGGCTAAATGAGAATCGAACAGTCACTGATTTCCATAACCAGGTCAACACAAAACTAAATGCATTAGAACGCATTTATTTGCCAAGAGTAAGGTAGTTTGAATTAATTCATATAGTTTTACGTAAAGTAACACTGGATATAATACTTGAATACCCAATAGTGGATAATTTTATGCTTGGGCTACTGGTGAGTGCGGTTGTGCTTATGTTAATAGGAAATATTTCGATGCCTGGAGTCAGTTTGAACACTTGGACTATGCAAGGAGTATCAGTGAATACCTTTATACTGAGAGCAACAGACCAATGTATTATGGGATAGTGTGAAGGATACCCGGCTCGGCCAATCACAGCATAAGCCAGAAGGCTCCCGCCAGTGTTTTCGGGCCCTAAATGTGCTTTACCCTTTCGGAAAGTTTTGATATTGCATAGGAAGCTTGACTGCCATTCCTAGATGCCACGTCATCAACATCATTTTCTGCCATTGATGTTATACTGCAGGACTGCAAGTCCTACCTTCCCTAATTTTCTTTCATCGTCTGCTTCTTTTTCCAATCAGTCGAAAACTTTCTGCAAGCCTGGTTCCCTGGTTCCTTGGTTACTTTATGTCTATACTGGTGGAGCTATAAAATTGGTCAATTCATACCTAGTATCTCAAACCTTTTCATTGCTCGTTTTAGTAAAAAATTTCAAACAGGGTACCCACACAAAAAGATAACGTTTTAATTTAATCCTAATAAAGTTGATTTATAAATTAGAATTCAATCATACTTGATTCAATTATTTTTTCCTGGAAATCCTGGGGGCAAAGCCGTAATCATACCTAGGTGTTATTGACAAAATTCATATGGTAAATATAATAATTATCTTTATTTATTGAAATAAAAATGAAATCAGTGGCCTCCAGTACAAATATATGCAGTTCGGCCATGCATAGAAATGTTTCACAGAGTAATTTCGACGCAGACAGTGCCACACACTGTAGCGCAGTAGCCGAATGCACATCCCGTCACACAGACTGTAGCACAAGTCGCTCGTTTCTCTCTTATCAGCTCACCATCGGTAGATGCCAACTCGGATCCTGTAGCAGAGGAATAATGTTAATCATAATAGCTCAGTAGGAGAATGAATGTATCTCGGTGTCTCTCCGTTCCGCGGCTCTGGTTCAGTTACCGACTGTGGCGGTGTATTCCAAGGGATTTTCCCCTGACTAATCACACTCTGCCAACCCGTGCTGAGCCAGTGTGGCAGAAAATGGCTCAATCTTCCTTCAATGGCACCTTAACAATAGCTTATAGATCTAGGCTGTGCAGTGGGCCAATGATTGACAGACTCTGGGTACAAGCCGTGGTTACGCCGGGTCACCACTGTGAGTATGAACTCACATAAGCCTCTCGAGTTCTACTTATTAGGATGACCCAGGTAGCGCATCAAAAAGCCAAGCAGAGATTTGTTTTCAGGATACCGCGACTTCACGTTATACCCTTAATGGTCGGGATTGCTTACCTAGATGGAGCCAGTAGACGTCTCCTGTACAGGCCTCTTGTGCAGCCTGAGGTAGGAAACTGGTGTCTGTTATCTGACCCACAACAGTCATTTCTGCATGCCTAGATAACGAAAAATAAAGCTCTTGATCACCTTGCTATATAACTTAAGCATTCTTAGATAGCAACAGGACTTCATAACTTTAGACAGTATCCTGTGGGCTGATCAGAAGGGTGAGGGTGATAGGGGGCTGAGGGGTAGAAGGTTAGTTTGGTATTTCTACACCATAGTATTTATGCACTCACTTCATTTGCATGCTGATATCAGTGTTGTTGACTGTTTCCAGGAAGGATTGAAGATGATTTCCTTCTGTAAGACTGGTACTGACTGGTATTACAAAGCACTGTCCTGTCTCAGAACTTCTGGTTACGTGCAGACCCTGAAAGAAAACCATCATACAATTTCCAATCTGCATAAATTGTCAACGCGACAGTGATGGGATGTGTATGGTGAACGACTGTAAGTGCTATGGTCTACAGTCATGTGTAGTGCTGGATTATGGTGAGGCAGTGTGGTGTAGAGTAGCGAGGTGGTGAATTTGGTGTAGCGTAATCTGGTGTATTCTGATGTATTGTAATATAAGGTAATACTTTTGTTAAGTGTGGTTTGAGCAGTGTGTTGGATTGTGTTGCCTCGTATTGTGTTGTGGCATGATATGTTGTGCTGTGTTGTGTTGTGTTATGGTGTGATATGTTGTGCTGTGTTGCAGTCTGTGGTGGTGTGTTGTGTTGTGTTTTAGTAGCGCAATGAAAAACGGCCTCATATGAGCATGCTGGTTCTGCTGACCAGAGATTGGGGTATGTACACAGAGTTTGGAGTTATGCTCACCTTGCCATAATCTCTGACGTCAAATGAGCCATCACTACCAGAGTACACAGCCACATTCTCCTCTCTGATATAGGTTACTCTCTCATCAATCTACAAAACATACAAAGAAGTCCTACAGTGGCTCAACAATATTCAAAAACACTCACCATACTTATTCTTTATTATACAAGTAGTGCAATGGTGAGTGGTACATAGACTTATAGATTCTAAACGTGAATTGCTGTTACTTTTTAATGCTCTTCTGTTTCTGAAATCAACAAAAAATAAAACATGAGACGTAAGAGTTTTTACATAACACTGCACTGCTGAAAAGGAAGCCATTGGTATGGCCAAAACACCCGGGCGAATTGTAAAAGGTGCCACTCAGTCAACTTAGTCATGGTGAGCTCCAATTTGTTACCAATTTTTGAGCCAAATAGCTGCCTGCAACCCCCCACCCGAATCAGTGGTTGGGTTCACCTGAATTAGATACTTAGGTGTATAGTTTTCCATATTTACCGTGGTTCCTTCATTGGTGAGGTGGAGGATCTCTGTAGGTCCATCGTGTTGCTGCTGTACGGGGGCTGCCGGTTTCATTGTAAATACAATGAGGACAGCAATCACCGCTGACAGAAGGAGAGTCAGCAGCACACAAACGGCAGCGAGGGTGTGAGTTACACCGGGCAGATAACTTCTCTTTTCCTGTACTTCCTGTAGGTGGAGAAAAATAATACGTGGAAGCAATTATGCGTGCGTTTTGATAGAAATGTATCTATCTGAAATAAATATTTTATTTGACTCGTGAATCTTGGAAGCTAACAGTACATTTAAAATCTTAAACCACCAATAAAAAAAATATCCATTTAATTAACTCTGAAATTGAAAGAATAATGTTTTGCAGGTATAATAAAAATATGTTAAAATGGATAATTTTATGTTATTTCAATAATATTCTTGTCTGCAAGTCTTTTCAATCTAGTTACAACATGCGAAAGCAGTAGCAGTAGCTATAATACAACTACTTTACTTAGCTACATTAGTTCAACAATTAGTGGCTAATAATCTTAGAGACTTATCGAGATAACCAAGTCACAAGGCTTACGAATTTCTCCATGATGCGATTTCGATGTTTGTCTGCTGTTTTGTGTGGGAACCTTCCCCTTTTATATGCACCCGAGGCGAAGTGCAGGCATGTACCCTTAGGTGCCTTTGATGTAATCACAAAGATGTAACACTCTAGTAAATTGATACTGTCGCGGTTCATTATTCTGGGAAGTTCTAGAGAATTCTAGATGATTACAGCCGATTGGTGCGAACCTCGGCCAATCAGATTGCAGATTGTGCCATAGCAATAGTGATACTCGGAACTAATCATGCATAAAATTATTATTTACAGTTAGATCCCAGATTGAGACAGCGAAGGCTAGCCAGTGCAATTATAGTCTGCGCTGTTATTCAAGTGTAAATGAAATGGTAAACATGGTCTCATGGTATGCGCCATGTTTATGAAGGAGCATGCTCTACACCAAAAATAGGTCGAGTTCATTAGGTGTATCCGCCTGATTTTGATCAGATACAAAAAATTTCAGACGTCATTACGCCAACAGATGGCGCAGTTACAAAACGTGAAGAGCTCGGGTGCATCGGAGTTGTCCTCTCTTAACATCTTGCATGTTTAAGAACAGAAAAGCTGTAGCCTACAGTCTGCGTCACAGTCTGTTTCGTAACAACGAAGAGACCTGTGAAGCGACCGCAGATCAACATTTTGATAACCTTGACACTGTATAAACTAGCACGCCTACTTTTAGGCACAGAATTCTGCTCGCGTGATCGCATTCTCTTTCAGACGCAGCCGAGGTACATGGTTTGAAAAAACGCATTCTTCGAGTGCATTTTCGAGTGCACTTTCGAGCATTGGAACTGAGAATGCGTCTGAAACCCGGTTTCCGACGGCAAAACTCAATCACGCGAATGCACCTATTAATTTGGTATAATCTTTGTTATACAAGCTACAGGGAAAACTAAGCTGTTTTCCCGTTTCATCAATCTGTTCGAAAATCCTGTACTATATGTATTCATGATACAGGTCATCTTTTCGGGAAATTTTGATTAAAACATTTAATGTAAAAGCATAACTGGAAGCCAGCACCATAAAAGTGCGCAGCGTCATGATATGAGTTCGTTAGTAAGCCCACATTTTCGCTAATATTTGAATGCCATTTTATCAGGAAACCAATCTAAACCAAAGAACTTACTGACTAAAAATCTGAATTTGGGCGGGTACATGAGTATATATGTCTGTGCACTAGTCCGAAAATGACTCCCCCTGCGTTTAAAGCGGATGAGCAATGGTTAGCCAAACTTTCTTTGCAATTGGTATGCTACAATGCACAACAATTTCCTCTTACAAGTTAGAGGTAGGCATTTCACATTGAGGAAAATTCTCACTTCTGCTAATGGCAGCCAAGAGGCGAAGTGTTGATATTGACCAGCTTGTGATGCCCCATGCTAAGCCATAACTGGCAGAAAAAACAAAATCTAAGTTCGCTGCTTCACCATAACAGTTCTTTTTCATATCTCCATGACCGAGCAACTGTCAGGAGTGGTGCAGGTACCCTGCAGGTGCCCAGGCAACTGTCAGGAGTGGTGCAGGTACCCTCCAGGTGCCCTGACAACTGTCAGGAGTGGTGCAGGTACCTTGCAGGTGCCCTGGCAACTGCAGAAATTGGCCTATTGAGTCTTAGGCTCAGCGTTTCCCAAGGTGCATCATTAAGAAACTGTATGCTTGCACCCGCTTGCCCCATAGAGAATTCCCAGGGCGCGTCTTTAGGAGACTTTATGCTTGCACCCGCGTGCCCCATAGAGAAGGTAACTCTGTGGGAGGGCTTCCTTTATTTAACTTCGGGATTCGAAACCGACGAGGATGTCGCCAGAGACAAAGCTTTTGCCCGAACTGGGAATCGAATCCGGGGCTTCGGGTCCAAAGCCCAGTACGCTATCTGCTAAACTATCGATTCACCTTATCACCCTAACAGTAAAAATGTATTACGAGAGAAAAGTCCCCTTTGTGATCCTACTTCTATAGTCCACTCTGGTGTCCAGCCTCGGACTCAACAACGCGTTTTCTATAATGCATTGCCGGATACCAGACTCTTGGAAATCATTACTATTTCTGCTTGTATCATTGTGTGTATTGAGTCTATTGGCTAAACATAGCTATTACCTGAGAGGTGAATCAACACATTTCTCTAGCAGATATGTATACGATAAACAAAGTGTGACGACGAATTTATAAATTGTTACTAGTAGCTACTTTTATTTTTGTGTGATTCACAGTTTTATATGTATAACCACTATTTTCGCTTTGGAGCAGATGAGGTTGCAGTGTTTACATAGACCGCCAATGGTAACCTGAAATTTTAGGTTCTCTTGCAAATTTTTGGAAAATGAAAGACCCCAGTTTTCTATGTTTATCAGGATGGGCTGGTCAGAACTTTATGTTGTTCTTTGAGTGAATCTAGTTGCGAAAACAAATGATTTAGTGCTTCCATTGACTCTACGAAGTCAGAAATGAGTGAGTGAGTTGTTAGGCAAACTGTGGAAAAATATTTTCATTAGTTGTGGAGTCAAATGTCCGAGCCAGGTCAGAGACATCTATGGTCTTTCAGAGAAGAACCTTCGGGTGTCCGGACCAACACCCTAGGCACACCAGTTACACTGGGCCTCTTCACTTTATGGGGTCAGATGTCTCCAGCATCCGATCTGACTCAAATCGCTCCCATGGTGAACTGTAATGACACCATTAGATTCTCATCTGGATTGCCGGCTGGACTCTGTTTCTGCCTTCCGCTATTAACTGATTGCAATATTTCTGCTTTTTATGAGTCTTAAAGGGGTACTTAAGTTCTGTGATTGGTCATGTGCAATTGAATTCACTAATTATGGGGGGGGGGCACTGGGGCATAGACAACTTTCTGATTTTGCTGAAAATTGGTTGAAAGGTGTCTAGTGTATCAGGATGACACCTGTGAAATCATTTCTCAATCAGACCCACTCATTCAATAGTTAGGATCAAAAATCCAAATTCTCTATCTATGTCTATCATTGGATGAGGCTTATTAGGTTCCGTGTGAAAATCTTAGCCACCTCTGACACGGAATCCGATTACGCAATACGCTGCGCTTGGGTGTTGTCACTCCACCTGTACAGGTGAGAACAGTGCATGTATAACAGGTCTCCAGAATGAGGCCAATATGTGGGGCATGTTATTGTTATGTTCATGCTCCTCGCGGCTCTGAGGAGATTCAGGTACCCATGTACTGCGGGTGGGGGGAACAGAGAAAGTTATTGAAAAGTCCCGTGCTCAAGCCGCATTTTGAACCCAAGACCTTCAGCAGCAATGGCAGGGGCTCAAACCACTTAGCCATAGCACTTTGTTTGCAACGATGCGAATATTAGCAAGTTTGCTCAATGACCCGTATGAGGAAAGGTCTGTCGAAGAAAGGCGATGTGTGCTGTACTGCGCCGCTCACCAACTGACACTTGAAAACACGAATAACAACCACGTAACCAACAATGCAATACAGTCTAATGATACATGTCCATTTTACATAGTACCCTAAAAACTTCTAAGACTATTATTACGCCTCGGTAGCCTTCGGCTGTGACTCTTTCAATGTGCCCGTTAGTTCCTGGTACTGATGTCGCAATAGTACAAGCTCAATTTGATTGGTTGTCAACAGTTAGAATTTTCTGTAACTTCCCTGTAAGCATGGCCGACGACCGAAGTGTGTACCTTTACCCAGGTATATAAAGGGGGAGATTTCGATACATCAGCACACATGCACAGAAATTAAACCATGGAGAAATTCGTAAGTGTCGACTAACTCAATAAATAATAGTTCTATAATTTTTTGATTGGCAAAATTATTGTTGGGCGCGTGTGAAGTACCAATGAACTAACACTGCTTTTGTCTCCACTATTTAAAAAAACCAGTGGAGACAAAAAACTTCTCATCCTACGCTAATATATTATATAATATATTATAGCTGCAAAATAATTTTTAAATATAACACTTTTCTTATTGGTGCTTTAATATTTTTAATATGCTGCCAGGCAGCTCTAGAAGTTTGTAAAGTATTTTAGTCATGGACTAGAGACTAGTTAATGCATTTCTATTTAAACAGACCCAATCTTTCTTTATAACTTTAGATCCCATTTAAATAAATTACATGCACATATTAGCAGGATAGAGGGATAGCTTAGTGGTTAAATCACTGGGCATGTAACCGTTAGAATCATTGAGTATGAGGTCTTCACATTTATCCTAACTCTTGCTTAAATAGATTTAAAGAAATAGATAATAATAATGTTTTTTACCTATACAGGAGGCACCATTGATACCAGACAAGAGAAGTTATCTGCCCGGTGTAACTCACACCCTCGCTGCCGTCTGTGTACTGCTGACTCTCCTTCTGTCAGCAGTGGTCGCTGTCCTCATTGTATTTACAATGAAACCTGCAGCCCCCGTACAGCAGCAACACGATGGACCTACAGAGATCCTCCACCTCACCAATGAAGGAACCACGGTAAATATGGAAAACTATACACCTAAGTATGACTGTCTAACTCAGGTATACCCAACCACTGATTCGGGTGGGGGGGTGCAGGCAGCTACTTGGCTCAAAAACTGTTGCTCTCAGTGTACTTGACAATATACCCCCTCACTATCTTCAAACACATAATTCAAAGCTGCAGCCTATTTTCGAAGAATATTGAACACACCTGATCCAATTATATGACTGGCAAAGAGTTTCATTGCAAAGCTCCTGCATCTCGGTAATGGTACTCCCCATGGCTAAGTTGAGTGAGTGGCACCTTTTGCAATTCCTCCAGGTGTTTTGGCCATACCAATGGCTTCCTTTTCAGCAGTGCAGTGTTATGTAAAAAACTCTTACGTCTCATGTTTTATTTTTTGTTGATTTCAAAACAGAAAAGCATTAAAAAGTAATGGCAATTCACGTTTAGAATCTATAAGTCTATGTACCACTCACCATTGCACTACTTGTATAATAAACAATAAGTATGGTGAGTGTTTTTGAATATTGTTGAGCCACTGTAGGACTTCTTTGTATGTTTTGTAGATTGATGAGAGAGTGACCTATATCAGAGAGGAGAATGTGGCTGTGTACTCTGGTAGTGATGGCTCATTTGATGTCAGAGATTATGGCAAGGTGAGCATACCTCCGAACACTGTGTGCTTATCTTCATTAGCGTGATCACCATTCACTAACGAGAGCCATATCTTACTGCACTGCACCACTGCGCCACTGCGCCACTGCGCCACTGCGCCACTGCGCCACTGCGCCACTGCGCCACTGCGCCACTGCGCCACTGCGCCACTGCGCCACTGCGCCACTGCGCCACTGCGC
>Ga0224511_10001087_pt1 | contig 15521 bp, 13 predicted proteins | sample SF_May12_sed_USG_2_FD_169988 | JGI IMG/M metagenome (GOLD analysis project Ga0224511, IMG submission 169988) | Sediment microbial communities from San Francisco Bay, California, United States - SF_May12_sed_USGS_8_1 | ecosystem: Environmental > Aquatic > Marine > Sediment | place: USA...
ACAGCCTACCAATTCCATTCTGGATGAATCCAATAAGTGCGAAATGTCTGTGGACCTTGTACAAAAACTTGTGTTCCCGAACATTATTCAGACAACATTTAGGCCTGACATTGTTATCTGGTCTGACAAAGACAAGTGTCTGGTTATGGTTGAACTGACTGTCTTGGGAATCTCGTTGTGAGGAGGCTTATGAAAGGAAGAAAGCCAAATATTCTGATATGCAAGAACGGTGCAAACAGAAGGGATGGCGAGTGTGGCTCTTTCCGGTGGAAATTGGTGCCAGAGGGTTCCCAGCACAATCGCTGTGGAAAATGTTTAATGCTTTGAGGATCAAGGGAGCAGACAGGAAGCGTGCAGTGGGCACACTTAGCCTGGCAGCCGAAAGGGCATCCAGTTGGTTGTTGATGAAGAGAGAGGAGAGGAGATGGAAGCCTACCACCAACTCGTAGTGGCTGACTACCACTGCGGGCCCACCGCCTGGAGAGTGTCCTGGGATTAAAGGGCCGAAACACTTGTTGATAGGCGGATACCAGCTGAAGAAGTTGGTGGTACCAGCAGTACATAATGTATTACTTTCACTGAAATCCGAGACGCTACCACGGCGCACAAGACGTTGCTGCAGTGCGCTCGTCCAGCGTTGTCACTGCACTTATAGCGTGTAATGTTTGCTTTCGTGTTTACTTTAATTTACTTAACCTTACCTTACCTAAGCTTACCATAGCCTTATCTTCCCTGACCTCCCCTTACCTGTCATTATCTCTTGTTTACTTACTAACTTACTTATTTTGGCGATGGGTATTATTTGTATGAGGACGCTCTAGCGCGAGTCGAGATCGTGATCTTTTACACCACTATTGGAGATACTTACATGCATCACATTCGACACCGACGTCTTCATCGTGATTACAGTTTTTGGCGTCCCATGGGTTGTGTCGGCAATTGAGCATGCTCGTCTCGTTTCCGTCACAATCGACATTGGCCAGCCAAATCTTACCAGATCCTTGTCCGAAATATGAATCCAACCGCAACACAGACACTTTCCTGAATTTTTATGTAACAAGAACTTAATTACAAACAGGACAGCGCTTAATTTATGTAAGTAAGGCCAGACATTTTAATGTTTCGTCTTTCAAGAATCCCGACCGTATTTTTCAAGAAATGGAAAAAAAATTTTAAAATTTAGTTTTTTTTATTGCCGACCGTATAAAAATTGTACCTAATCTTAAAAAAAAATCGAAAACTGAGTACTAAACTATATTTTACTATGCAAAGAACGCTCTCCGTAAGCAAATTGCCTTAAATCTCAACTTTAACTATACTTGCATATATATTTCAGTATTGTTGCATCAATAACCTCATTTTAACCTTCAAATACTCTGTACTTACAAAAACACCGATTGGAATGACAAGTTTAATGGTACATTTTACCCTTTTTTTCTTTTTTTTTTCGACCGACCGTACGCAATTTTTAAAAGAAAATCTTGTAAGACATAAAATAAAAAAAGTGTGGCCTAACAACAAAAATAACACGAAAGTGAATATCAAACATTTGTCCCTAGCAGTATTTGATCTCGTGCGAGATTGTCTCTTGAGATTTCTAGACATGCTCCCAACTGAATGCAATATGATTTTACTTGAACGGTTAATATTTATATACCAAACTTCAATCTTACGATTGCCATCTATACATTGACTCGCCTTATAGACCGGTAGCATTTATATCAGAAGCAATTAAATGTTTGATGGCAAAACAAATAGAAAAATGAAAAAAAAATCCGACAACACAACTAGTACCGAAATATAGCTATGCCAAGCCATTTTTTAAAACGTACATTTCCATTTTAAGTTATATTAAATATGATTTTTAAATTGAATATAAAACTTTACTCCGGTAAGAAATATTTATTTTGTATGAATGAAAAGATTGCCAAACGTGTACACTTTCAACACCCGACACTGTAAACGTTTAGAAAATGATCAAAAAAGTTAACTCCATTTACGTGCTCACGCAAAATAAACCAGTAAATTCATTCAATGAATTTAAATGGCACACAGCAACGCATTGTTATAGAAATAATATTATAACGTTAAAGTTAAAGTTATTATAATTTTAACATGCCCAGTTAAATTGTTTTATAGACAAAACAGAAATTTATATAAAAAATATTTTATTGAAATAGTACTCAGTAACTGGCGCTATGGCTTCTCATTATTAACATTAAGTATATACATGTAGAACTACGTGTGCCTTATTTATTAGTGTTTACACTTAAAACGATGAACCTACAATAAATCAATTGTATTTATATTGTTAGGTGTACACATATATAATATCTGAATGTAAACTGATGTTTACATTTTTTGTATGTTTCAATGATAGTTCATAAGTTTCAAACACGTCAAGTACAATTGATACACAATGCTAACAAAAAAAAACATATTCAGCGAAAGCTTGTATCGAACTTGAGTTTTCGCGGCCAAAACAAAACCATTACAACCTCTCGGCCACTTGACTGCAGAACTGTGTGCTAACTGCGTTTAATTTACTTACTCAATATTAATTTGCGATTCTGGAGTTCGGATTGGTGTTTACTGTATGTTTACTGATAGACAAAAAATGACATCATTTTAAGATTTGACACACATTAAACTACCTTATATTTACATCTTTAAATAAAGAAATGCGATCCATTTCAATTCAATTTTACATTATATGAGTGCTTGTTTTAAGTGAATAAAATAACCTTGTCGGCGGGAGGAAAAGGCGGTTATTCCTTCCCTCATAACACATTCCAATTTTTTTATATATAATTATATATAATATAATATATAAATAGAACTTCCAGGTGAATAATAATTTCTTTAAAAATCACGGTCGCAAATTGAAACAGTAAGTGTAATAGTACATACACCGATAACATCACTGTTTAAAAGGGGCGAAACTAATGAACTATGCCGTTTGAGTATTGATTTTATTGTGCTGTGCTGCAACAAAGTGTCCAGTACGGCAATGTTTTTATGCATTGTTTACATTGCGTTGCAAAATTGAAACAAGTGTGGGTGTTTTTCTACAGCTTTTTTACACAAATGGAGGAAAAGAAAATAAGAATTGTGTGTTTTGGCTTCAGATTATGTTGAAAAAAAGTACCGTAAGTTATTTTTGATGTGTGCAGTATTTGCTTGTTATTTAAACTTAAAAGAATGAAAGAGAATGTCAAACAGAAGGCAGAATTCCGTTGGAAATGTGTCTTGAAATCAACGTTCATTCTTTTATTTACAAGAATAAACAATGAACAGTCGTCCATCGTTAGCAAAATATCAATTTACTTGGCGACACATGTGACAATCTACTTCATAAGGTAGGTCAAATTTAATTTTTAAATAATAAAAAGTTCACAATGTAGAATGTTATGAAAGGTCTACGCCAGTGATGAGGCTATGTAATCACAGGCTTATAAACGCAATCGTTTTCCTTATCAAAATGATTGTTGAATGTAAATATACTGTTATAAACACATGTATGTATAATGATCTGCATTAAAAAACTTATAAGGAAATTATTCATACCCTGAATATCCTAGCTCTCGACAGACAACAGATGCATCAACTACATCGAATAGGTCGTCACACACTGTACCCCACGTGTTGTTGTAGAACACTTCAAGCCGACCTTCGCTCGGTCTCGACCCATTTTCAAGTCGTATCTTGTCTGTTACTGAAATGGCATAGTAATCAAAGTTATTTGGGACGCCCGCTCATCAATTTTTAACACGTTCATCACACTGAAAAAATGACCTACCCTATGTTTTCGGACGCTAAAAAATATTTTTTTCGGTGAAAAATAGGGGTGTCCGAAAACAAAGGGTGTCCGAAAAACATGTTTTTTTGCATCTAACTTTTTTTATTTCAATGAAAAATTAGGGGTGTCCGAAAACAAAGGGTGTCCAAAAACATAGAGTAATTACGGTAATTATAATTATATCAATAACGCTTAATTTAGTCGAATTTTCGCGTACTTCTGTCAAGTATCGTATGGAACATAAAAAGCAAAATATTACATCTATTGTTTGCATGACACATGTGGTCATTACACAGTTTACACTTATTTGACCCTATCCCAAACGTAGCTTGACTGTAGTCTAGTAAACCATAGTGTTTACCAGTAGCCTATACGAATAATAGTCTGCACGTTTATGTATTACGACTAGGGACAGAAAAAGTAATGATGAAGACGTCGGTGTCGAATGTGATGCATGTTAAATATGGCAATGTACGGTTATCTACGGTCATCTACTATCATCTACGGTCAGCTTCGTTTAATTTACACTAACAGGGCGTATTTTTTATTCGTACATTCATACCGTACAAGAATGAAAGTGTGTGCCATTGTGGACTAGTTCAAAACAGGGATATGGTCTACAACTGAATACTAAGACTGTTACGGTAGATTCAGTGAAGTCACGTGTAGATAGCAATACCTCGCCCTTACTTACTGTAGATGTGACCACTTTTTTAGACATCTTAAACTAGAACTGATCGACCTAACGCTTTCAAAGCTAGGTTGCAGGTTTACATTTTGGTGATTGGCACACATAGACTTTATAGCATGACCAAACATGACAATATGTTGGGAAAATTAATATGCATTGATTAACAAAATAACTCAAAATTGTTTAATATGTTGACTGTTATGTTGATTATGTTTTGTCCAAATTGTATGACTTTTAATAACACATCTGTGGCCAATTGTATAAAACTTGGATAAAAGATATCCAATGGTTAAATCATGGTTATCTTCAAAATTCGGATAACTTCTTGGATAGTGATTGTATAAAAAAGATATCTAAATTGTTACCCAAAAAGATATCCAATTGGATAAAATGTTGGATAACTTTAATCGGGCTCTGAGAGGTCGGTTAAATGTGATATCCAGAATTTGGGCAAGATCAATTGATAGCACACAGCCATATTTGCACGCAAAGATAGAAGATTGCAGCACAATTAAGTATGAAATTGTTATTAAAACTTAAATCTTATTCCAGAAAGGGAAATAATCTTGTTTAACTAAAAATCAATTGCATATTTTAGTGTTGAGTTTAACCGCAAAGGGAGAGCACAGTTTACATTTGTTTACTTTTCTCTTGAAGCAGAAGAACTTTTATTTTGAATTAATTTAACATATATTTGAGTGTTTAATAATGCATTTTAAAGAAAATTCTACCATGAAGTGTATGTATAATATAGATCTTCTTATTACAAAGGAATTGCGTTTTTTGAAAGTCAACGATGTGCTGTGATCTAATTTCGTAAGTGGCATTCATGTTCATGACTTCCAAACTTTAACTTGTTTTCATTTGAACTTGAAGTTGAAGTAGAAATCTACCCAACATACATGTATTTAATTTGAATGATACTTTGATTTGTTATTATTCGAATTAAATAATTATTTTTCGAAGATTTCAATCAAATTTCGACTGGAATTAAATTGACCCAGCAAACTGAGTAATCATAAAAAATGAGAAAAGAATGTGCCATCACTGCTGGTAAGTTGTAAGTTAGTTTTGTTTTACTACGGATAGTTTAAAATAACTTTTTATTCATGATAACACAAGAAAAAGCAAAAACAAGCAAATTTGCATATTTAAACTTTTTAAAATGTCAGCCATCTTGGATTAAAATTGACCGGAAATGACCATGTTTTAGGTTATCTTTTTGGATAACTTTCATAAAAGCTGGTTATTTTATCCAAAAGTTAGATATCCTAAAATGGTCTTATACAATGGGTTATCCAAGTTGGATAACATAACCAAGTTGGACAAAGTTATCCACCACTGGTTATCTCTTATCCACTGGATAAAATAGCCAATGTATATACAATCCGCCACTGAGGTTAATAGATATCTAAACATGAAAACATGTGTTTTAATATTTAATAAATAACAGGTATTAATGGTGACCAAACTGTTATAGGGTGTTATCTAGTTTTCGTTTACGTTTTTATTATGATTTGTTCTGTCAAATGCAATCTGCGATTATGCACACTGTAACATTTATAACCAGAATTCATATCATGAAAAAAGTGTTATCATGTACGCTATTTATTTCGCGCAAAACATATTTGGAAAGAAAATTTATATTGCGCGAGGCTTTGAAACTCCTACTTTCTATTTTATATTTATGAAGGCCAATAAGGTTGATCTCTTAAACGATTTATACTATTATCAAATGGAGTTTATAGTTTGGTCAATATTCAATGAAAATGATGATTTATTGAAAAATAAAAACAGAAATAAAGCATCAGTCTAAATATTCGCATAATATCTGTGAATCTTAAAAAATAGTTCACATCGAAAATGGTATTGCCAAACTATTCATAATATTTTATGTTGACTGCTAAAGCAATGACAAACACAAACATTATTTTTTAATTCGTAGTATTAATGTTTAGGAAGGAATTGACGCGTTTTGTACAGTTTGTATTTTATCTTTAAATCGATACTGCACGTGCAGTATCATCGCAAAAATATGTTTATTTCAATATTTCTCTAAAAATTTACATGGTTATTGTTGTTAACACGTTCTCTTCAATTTGACGGACACCTACCTGCGTCACATTCCACGCCGACGTCTTCTTCGTGACGACAATTGTGATCCGCCCACAAGCCATGTCGACAATCGATCACGCTCGTCTCGTTTCCTTTACATTCAACATTGTTGAGCCAAATCAGTCCCAATCCTCTTCCGTAGTAAGAACCCAAACGCAACACAGAAGAGTCCCTGTTGTAGTGAGTACGCAGTAAGTTAAATGTAAATTAGTTATAAAACATGTTGCATACAAACCTGTTTATCAATCATGTCTACAACTTCTACATGTTTATGTAGAACCACAGTTGTGAACAAATGATTGTATTATATGTGCTATAATTAACGCTTTTAGTTATGGATATGTATAAAAATATAACATACGCAGCAACTCAGTTGACAAAATTCAACCGTTATGGTAATTATGATTTAAAGTTAAGAAAATATTTATACTCTGGGTAGCCAAGCTCTCGACAGACAACCGAGGCAGCGACATCCGTTATGCCATCGTCACACACTGTACCCCACTGATTATTGTAAAACACTTCAAGAAGACCCTCTCTGGGACTTGCCCCATTTACAAGCCGTACATTTCTAGACACTAAATGGACCAAAATAAAACAACAACGATATATAAAATACTAAAACCTTAATGGCGGTAAAGAAACTTTCAGTAAGACCTTTTCAGTAAGACCTAACTTTCTACACCGCCACAGAATGTTTTAAAATACAAATTTAACAGTTTTGCAAAACAAATGAAAAACAACATAAAACAATTGCACTGCATGTGTTTTCAAAATGGAATAAATATACTGGTCACGATTCTCATTATAACAAAATGTATGAGCAAATTATATCAGATACCCGGAAACTATGTGGAACATCAATATTTTGTCCACAGAAAAGGTTAGAAAGCAGGATGTAAACACAAGTTTTAACCAAAATTGATTTGTCTTTTCAAGCCAAACTATTGATGTTTGACTTATAAAACTCTAAGATTACCTCGGTTGATGCACGGAGTTTATTACGGCTAAGTGTGATAGGTATGTTCCTATAACATTTTGAGTTCTACATGCCCGAGTGAAATCCTTATTTTTGTGATACAAGTTAAAATGTACAATGTACTTCAATTATGACCGACAACTATTGCATTAAGCAGGTTACTCACATTCATTACATACGACACTAACGTCCGCATTATGTCCACAACCGTTTCCACTCAAAGTTTTATGTCGGCAATTGATTATGCTTGTCTCATTTCCGTCACAATTCACATCGGTGAGAAAAATAGTATGCTGCTCGCTTCCATAGTCCGTGTAATTAGTAGACCACATTGCAGACGAATTCCTGCATTGGTAGAAAAACAGAAATATTTTAGTTTGGAGTCATTGTAGTTTTTACACCATATATAATACACTTATCGCACCTTCTAATCATTTAGCTTGATAACCGCAAAAAATCACCTAGTTTTAATATATCGATATCAAGCAACAAAACAGTGTTGTCATGTTGTTGCATTATGGACTTTGTTAATGTTAAACTTTAATTATGCCTACGTTTAGTTGATCAATATTAAAATTTTAAAATGTATTCCCACTGGAAAGCTGTTCACGTGTACATACTCTGGGTAGCCGAGCTCACGGCACACAACAGATGCAGCGGTTTCATCAAAGCCGTTGCTACACACCGTACCCCAAGCGTTGTTGTACAAAACTTCAAGACGACCCTCGCTTGGTTTTGCCCCATTGACGAGTCGTACGTGCCTAGACACTGAAATATTATTATAATGATTTCAAAGAGTTAGCAAGCTGCTGTCCAATAAGGAATTTGTCGGCGCAGCTGTTTATGCTCGCCTTTGACCGAGGGTTAAGTTGTGCTTTAGTTAATGAGAAACGCTGTGTGGGAAAATGCCAGCTCAAAATTGGAAGCCCGAATTGTTGACTTATAGCTTAGTTCAGTGGCATACACGCTGGACATTAAATCTTCGCAAGCCTTCTTGCATGGGGTCGAAACCGTTCGAGACAGTATGTCTTGTTCATTTTACATTTTTATTAAAATACAGCCTCGCTTACTAAACTTCAGCGCCGACTATTTTTTGTTAAAATAGTTCTTGTTTTACCTGTGATACAAATGAAACACTGAACATGGAGTAACTAGGTGTAGTAACACTGTTTGTATTGTTTGTCTATCGCCATATGTGTTCGGGTGTTAATTCGCAGCGATGATCAATAATGTTTCCAGATATCGATACATGTGTTAATATTGCGCGCTCGAAAATTAATATTAAATAGCATATAACACGTAGTTTAATGAGGCATAATGACTTGAATGTTTTGATAGAAAGTCTGATATCAATGTCCTTTTTCGCAAAATAACGTCAATTATGTAACATCAGCTGTAAAAAGGAAGTAAGACAAAAATTGAAAGTATTACCTGCGGTGACACTTGTTCTTTTTTTTGATAAACAATTTATCAATCGCAAATACTTAATATCAGCTTTAAAGACCAATTGTTTTAAATGTAAACATTGTACCAGATAATGCATAACGTCGCTGTGGAAAGAATATCGCAAGTTTATGACAGAAAGCTCTCAGCTGTGCAAACACATAAATATTAGCTACAATTTTATTGAAGACAACAAAAAATATAGGTGTTTTAAATACTACTTAAAAGACTATGCCGCACACAGATATGATAATATGTCATTAAAACGTTTACACTTTACATTACAATTTAATATGTGCCGATAGTTCTGGTCTTAAAACATAAGCATAAAATCAGCCTATAACTTTTATACATGAGCATTTACAATTGGAATAACAACACGGATCAAACAAGCAATTGATAGTATTGCGGGCAATACAGTAGTCCCCTACCGGTCCCTCAGAAAGTTCTATTATTATCATACGCTCCTGTTTATTGCCATTTATAATTAATTTCAGGCTGAAATCTGTATTAATTAGTATATTCGCTACTTATTGACTCACCACGGTTTTTGCACCTAACTTTGATACTTTTTAAGTTATCACAGGATAGCGACCAAAATGTTGTGCGCTACACGTCGACTTAATATGGTGATTATTTCTGTGAAGTAGTTGTAAAATCCGACTTCAAATAATCAAGCTATTGGGCGGACACGATTTTGCTGCAAGATCATGCTGTGACCTTGACATGCAAGCTAGCGACACAAATCTTGCTCGCGACATGTCGTCTCAATATAGTGATCATTTCTGTGAAATAGTTGTAAAATCCGACTTCAAATAAAGAAGCTATGGGTCGGACACGATTTTGCTTCAAGGTCATGCTGCTACCTTGACCTTTAAGTTAGCGACCCAAATTGCGCGTGCATATTGTACACATTGCTACCTATTTATGTACCAAAGTTCATGCGCCTAGCTTTAATAGTTTTTAAGTTATTAAATGATTTAGATTTTAGCGGACAGACAGACGGACTGACGGACGGACGGAGGGTAAATCTCTAGTCCCCTTCGCTGTGAACACCGGTAGGGGACTTATAAGCCATCAAATACTCTTACTTGCATTACAGACGACACCAATGTCCTCATGATGAAGACAACTGTGGACGCCCCATGGGTTATGTTGGCAATTGGTCACGCTCGTCTCGTGTCCGTTGCATTCCACATTGTCGAGCCAAATCTGTCCAGACCCGCTTTCGTAATACAAATGCGAACCATACCACAACACAGACGAATTCCTGTTTCAGTAGGCAAACGGAAAATTAGTACAAATTATAACATAAAAATACTTAACAGTTTGGCGTTTTGATTTTTTTACCATCGGTAAATCCCTTGCTTACAATTAATATCCGTCGACAAAATCCTTGACAAATCGTTAACAATGATGTTCGAATAGCGCAGTAAAACAAAGAAACTCGAAATAACACGACAATGTGGTGTGCGAGTTTATTTTATTAATGGCTCAGTCACAATATCGGCGATCTGTCGGGGATAAGTTTTGGCCGGGGGTCGTCGTAAAAATAAAGAATCCTTGAACAATCGTAGCAATATTCCTCATAAAAGTGGAGCAGTCATATTGTCTGAGAATTTTGAAGGGTTTTGACCAGGTTTTGTCGAAAAATCGTGGGATGAGCCTCCGATGCCCCCTATTGCATCGGAGGCGATTGGAGACGACATTTGCGAGCGTCTTTTCTTTGAACTAAAAGGAGAGTTTCCTTACCTGTCACAGCCTCTTGCAGCAACTTTTAGAAATCCGGTCAGAGGCGCCCTTATATACACGGCGATTAACTACGATTCCACCGTACGATTCGTCGGAGACGATCACAGAAAGAGTACGAGTCGTCGCAGGACGCCTCCGATTCAGTCGGAGGTCGCCGGAGACTACTCGCAGACATTGAATCTCAACCTGAATTTGCAATCCCACTCAGAAACTGGCGACTAGACTCAGATTATTCGGATTGTGTCTGGGATGCCCAAAATGGGTGAAAAATCTTGCGAGCAATCGTACAATTTTAATTTCAAAGAGTGGGACCGCGACGGGTGTGGCGATACCTAATCACTTTGCGACAAGCCGCAGACGTCCGGAGAGCGCCTCCTACGGGTGCAAAATCGTGAGATTTGTCTCAAGATTTGTTCGAATTACCCGGATTTTACCCATCGCCGACGCATCGCCAATGATTTGTGACTGAGCCCTTAGTCGCGTTTGAATTGAAAGGTATGTTTTCTATAAATCCTAACACCCGCAACAACAAAGAGCTTAACCCGCTAGGTAAGATCGTAGGTTATACTATGTTCACAAATCATCTACGGGAACCGTACTATGTCACAAACAATTGTACGATTCGATTCCATGGCGCTTGTACAACGCCCGGCCGGCGGCAGGAAGAATCGTACGATCTTTAATCAATTTTAGACATCGTACGGTGCCCGGTGAAGTTTGGGTACTACTTAAAATTTCACGGCGCGCGTAGGGTCATTTAGAGTAAATTGACGTATGGTGCCCAACTGGGCATTGCACGATGTCTAAAAAGCACTTTCAAAAATCTCTCGAACTGCCACCGGTGAGAAGCAACGTGTTTTTGCTGAAGTACATTGCATCTAAATAGACATTTCACTGCTGAAGACCAAAACCATGGATACAAAAGTATATTTTTCGCTTGAGCAGCTGCGGATGATAAACATGCAACGAAAATTGCTATTATTATTTTTTGTCTTGAGCAAGTGTGGTTTTAATCTCCATCACTGTCATAGTTAGCCCTAATCTTTCTTATTTTTACACTCTGTTTCTTTTTGAGGAATGATAGCGAATTATGACATGAATGTTTTTATCGTAGAATGTGACAATTCGTGTAAAATCGGGCATCGGCCGATGTTTTTCATATACAGACGTCGGCCGGTGCCCGTGCGATATGTGACCACGCAAGACAATAATCTTAAAAACCGTCCGTTGCCCGAGCGATCATCACATTCGCCGGTGATATGCAAATCGGTAAAACAGTACATCAGTTTTATCTGTGACCATAGCATTGGATCGACGGTCTACTAACCCGTTGCCGTGTATTAAACGTTCGCCAACATTATTGTGGAAGTGACTCAGTTATGAAATCACGTGAAAGGCCATTCGCACCGATCTATGCCTCATGCGATGCACTGTGGCAGTGGAAAATACTATGTGATAATATAAGTATTTCTTATGTTAATTGTTTCAAAACAATGCTGTTTAAACATTTAATGAATATGTCCTAGATTTCAAATAATGGGTGTGTTTTTACGTGTAAAATGTTGGATTTGATCCGAAAAGCCATTTCCGCACTTTAGCAATATCCATTTTTCGGAAACCACAACGTTAAATATTTTAATATGTAGTCTTTGTTAAGTGCGTAGCTTTATTGTAGTTAAGCGTCACGGTGTTTACTGATAGAAATTATAAATCATGAAGCCAGATACAAATATGTCTATACATAAAATAAATAATATTTTAGCAAGGTATTGTTTAACCGTTTTCATATGTCATAACGACATTTGCGCCGCAATGCTTCGTTGACATATTTGCAATTTTAAAGTCCCTTGAAACTAAAATGTAACACTAGAATTAAAGGTTTTTCACGTAAATCGCCCAAAAATCTCACATACCCTGAATAGCCTAGTTCTCGGCAAACAACCGATGCTGCTGACTCATTAAATCTATCGTCACACACTGTACCCCACGTGTTGTTGTAGAACACCTCAAGCCGACCTTCACTTGGTCTCGACCCATTTACAAGACGTATGATTCCTGCCGCTGAAATTACAAAGCACACTAATGAAAGTAGGTCGCTGTTTTATGAAACGTCATAGCGATTCGCCTATGTTAACATAACCAAATGTCTCAACTGCGTGCATGTTCGTTTAATATTAAAATCGGTACATTTACGTTACACGTATTTGTGAGTTGAATATTAATGTGAATGTTTTGAATAGAACGGGAACACGGCTTTTCGATTTGATCTATGTTACACACGTCACCATTATCCATTTTTATCATGTATTTCCCGTTATAAATCACCCGAGCATATTAATTTATAGCAAGGCTATACAAAATGTGCAAATGGTAAACTCGTAGATCACTCCAATAAAGGAGATACTTACGTGCGTTACATTCAACACCAACGTCTTCATCGTGGTTGCAATCGTGGACGCTCCATCCGCGATGTCGGCATCTAATAATGCTCGTCTCGTTTCCGGAACAAACTACATCGTCTAGCCAGATCGGTCCTGATCCACTTCCGTAATACGCATTTAACCGCGCCACTGACAAGTTTCTGAATAAGTAGGGGGTTGTTTTAAATTGTCACAGCGCTCTATCTTTATAAGGTGTTATTCAAACAAAAATGTGTGTATCCTTATGTGTGTAATTATTACCTACAATTAAAATTGCAATTGAAGTGATGTTCAAAGACAAAATGCTGTTAACAATGTAGACGTTAAATTATGTCAATCGAGTGAAAATATTTTATCTCTGTAGTATCAGATAAACATGTGCACTTTTTACAAGCAATGATATTTATTTACAATAAACGTTTTAACAAAAGTTTCATGTCAGTTTAGTCTATTAAACTTTTATTATTTTTATTTATTATTATTATTTTCTACTTATTAAACGTTATAAATGTGCGCCCGGTCGTTTGTACTAGAAAACAAACAATGGCTCTGTGTTGTGTAGGCGCTATAAGTTGAATTATATAAGAACAAAACAGTGTTCAGTAGTCGAAAATAAATATTGCAACGGCTAAACAAACAAGGCATTTTATACATTTGATTTGTTAACACGTTTGGTAATTGGCGATGAGATAAAAAAAATATGTATTACTATCATAACAAACTGAAAAATATGCAAAGATAAATCGTTAAATTTTAAGAAACAATCTATATCAAAAGAGGCACAGTTATATTTAAAGATATGATAACCCAGTATCATCTTCAAAAATGTAAAATACATTGACAGGGTGTAATTGCTTTTTGAAGGTGATTGTTTTCGGTTGATGTGATATGGGGATAAAAATGTACAGTTTATTTATTATCAACAGCGTTTTCGTGGTGCATGCAATATACAACTGTGAAAAGACGTGGTGAAAATGTTTGCAGCAACTCTAATTTACAAGAATATGACATTAAAAAAGTTATAATGGCGTAATGTTTTTCACTCAAAGTTGAACAATATAACTTTGTGTTTTAATAAATCGCTCAGTGTACTAGTTTTAAAAAGGATTGTTTTAAAATAAAAACATAACAATTCCATACCCATGAAAACCTAGCTCTCGGCAGACAACAAACGCATCAAACTCATTAAACCCGTCATCACACACTGTTCCCCACACGTTGTTGTAGTAAACTTCCAGTCGACCCTCACTGGGTTTCGCTCCATTGACAAGTCGAACGTAATTTGAAACTAAAATAACATTATTACACAGTCCATTTAGCTTTTCGTTATACGACACGAAGCGCCAGTTTAAAAAGCAACGTGTAGATCCGCCCAATTTCAGCTAATCGATAATATTAGCCCAAAAATGTCTAGATATAATGTAGGTGTTTGCAGTATCTAGTATCAATCAGCACTTAAGAACAAAAACTATTTGGCGCAGATGCTATGCTCGTTTTCAATTTTCTATTCTCATTTCTCGCATTAAGCGTTGCTCCTGTCTGTGCGTCCGCCGTCCGTCTATAATTTCACTTACAACACAGGGTATTTAACCAAATTTTACCACAATGCTTGGCTTTACATGCATAACTGTGCTTGAAATTCGCTGCAGCATGTTCCTGTGAAAAGTTATGGCCTGTTTATATATTTTTTTTCTGATAAAATATTTATTATAGAAATAGATTTCGAAAATGAAATGCCTACAACACTGTTGGGATTTGATGACAATTCTCTACAAGGCGTGGCATTATGTCTTGTTATGCATGAAAACAGGAATTCATGGTTATATATGTACATGTTCCGTTTAAAAGTTATGGCCTTTTGATACTTTTATGTTTTTAATATGTTTGACTTTTGTTGCATGTATCTCTGCATCTCGCATGTATTACTGCTTAAACCGTAAAACTTTCAAGGAAGCATGTGATCTTGCGCACATGTTTTTATGTACATGGAATGTGGATCGACAAAGTTATTGGCCCATATTAACAGAAAATTAACTTGTATGACATGTGTCGCACATTTTCTAGATCTAAACTTTTAACAAAAACTTGTCAGCAAGTCATCTTGCGCACTTTAATTACATATTGACAGATATGTTGCTCCTTGTGAATCGAAAAATAGCATTTTTGGTTTTGTGCCACACGTTATTTCTTAACTATGCATGCAAGAGCCGTGAAACTTAAAAAAAATACTTGGACACCTGTGTATTTTGACACACTTTCATTTTATTCCACTGTGACAAGCACTAGTGTATTTTGATTGAAAATTGTGCAAATGGCAAACGT